>JAEEGF011128054.1_pt1 | contig 47574 bp, 46 predicted proteins | sample 9134171 | NCBI WGS metagenome assembly JAEEGF01 (sample SAMN16246542, study PRJNA631951) | gut metagenome | biome: gut microbiome; feature: rumen; material: AP-attached | host: Bos | place: Iran: Karaj | collected 2018-10
GGACACCAGATAGCTGCCGCACAGGGCGGAATGATAGGCGGCTGCTCAACCGGCGAAGGAAAAGCAGCGGTCTTTGAATTATTCCTTACATAGTGGATAGCGGGGGCATCTCCGACAGGCTGAGGATCATTAGGGATCGGAGCCTTTGAAACAGCTGGAGCCTTCTTTGCAGGCGGTGCATATGTCGGTACGGGATTCACATAGACAGGAGCAGGCTGATACTGTGTGGGAGCCGCATATACAGGAGCCACAGGAGCCGGAACAAACGGTGATGGTTGAGCACCTGCAGGCACGAACGGCGAGGGCTGTGCGGGAGCCGGAACGAAAGGATAAGGCTGCGCTTGTGCTTGTGCAGGCACAAAGGGTGACTGCTGCGCAGGAGCGGGCACAAACGGCGAGGGCTGTGCGGGAGCCGGAACGAAAGGAGAAGGCTGCACAGCATTAGGAGCAGTATAAGCTGCAGGCTGGGCAGTGAAATCTGCCGGCTGGGTTCTGGGCACAGCCTTGGCGGGATCAACATTTACGCTTTTTCCATAGTTCATAAGTCCGATACTCGATTCAGGAATGAATCTGCCTCCTTGGAACTGGATCTGAACGCATCCGCCGTCAGGTACTTCAAAGATAAACGGAGGAACGTCATAACTGTCCGGTACTTTTGCTACTAATATATTTTGCCTCTGATCTGTCATCGCGACAAGAGAGGATCCGTTGATCAAGGTGCCGATATTCCTGTCATTAAGATACATCTCATAAGTGACAGAAGCGCCTGACAAGGCACTTATACGGTTGATAATTATCCGGCAGTTTGCCCTGAGCGGTTCATATTTCTCAGAAAACTGCTGGACCAGCCGGTCGTTCTTAGATACATAAGTACCCGGCTTTAAATTCCTGACTATAAAATATGCGAGTGCACCGCCAGCGCCGGCAAACAGAAATGCGAGCACATAGGATGCCAAGCCCATGTCTGAGCCGAAACCGATTATCAGGCCAGTAATCTCCGGAACGACCCATAAGATAACAGTCATGGCGATGTATCCGCCGGGTCTTCTGCCCTTCTCGGAAGTGATCCTTTTGACGCTGTTGATCAGCGTAAATAAAATAAATACATCCATCCGGCGTTCCTACTTATCCCTGGCAAATTGTCTTAAAGACAATGTCACCACTTTATTTCTTGGCTACAAAATACAATTCGCCTTTTTTGAATTTAACGATTCCGGAAGTCGTTGTTCCGTTCGACACATATGCATTCTCGTCGAAGTCATATGTACAGTCGCCCTCAATTACATACAGCTTATCGTTCTCGACGCGGTCAATATGGTAGCTGGTGCTATGGCCGTCTAACAAATAGTAAGTATCATTGGCGACGTCATAAACAACCACAACCGTGCGAACCACACCGCTTCCGTACGTGAAATCAGTACAAAGATCCGGATTGCCGTCTTTGGTGACATCACAAATATACTTTTCGCCGATATTAACGCATACCGGGTAACTGCTGCAGTATTCATTGAGTGCGAACTGGGCATTCTCAAGCTGCATGCCGGTTACGGTTCTTTTTTTACCGCATGCGGTAAAAGCCATTACCATTGTTGCCACTAAAAGGATCGCTAAAAACTTCTTCCCCATACGGCACCTCCTATTATCCATATGCCACTTATTATATATGATTAATCATTCAATGGAAGACGTCGGGAAAACGACCTCTGCCCTGAATAAAAATCCATAAGGTTTTTCTTCACAATCCACAGTCAGTTCGCCGCCATAACCAGACGCGGCATTCTCGATATTGTGTATGCCGAAGCCGTGGTTTTTGCGGTCTTTCTTGGATGTCTGTATCTTGCCGTCATTGATCTCAGGCGCTACTGCGCAAGGGTTTGTAACGGATATCATAAAAAAGTTGTCGGTCTTCCTGAACTGAAGCTCGATCGTCCTAAGCGGATCCCCGATTTCCGACAGCTCAGGCACCGAAGCTGCCTCGATGGCATTATCCAAAAGGTTTGCAAGGATCTTGCACATATCTACAGGCGATATCTCGACACCCGTGATCTTGCCCGAACACTTCAGCTTAACACCGCAGTCTTCTGCTTTAGCCGTCTTGTCCGCGATGATCGCATCGGCAATGGTGTCGCCCGTGTGAGCACTGACATCAGCACTTACAAGGTTGTCGCCCATCTCATCAAGATACTCGCGCATCTTGTCATAATCACCGTTCTCGAGCAGGAGCTTTAATACCTGAATGTTGTTGCGCATATCATGGCGCATGGCGCGGATCTCGTTATCTGATTTTGCAGTGGTCTCGAAAAACTTGGCCTGTGAAGCGACAAGCTCCTCATTAACATGGTTTAAGTCCTTAAGATCATCTCGTTCTTTCTTGGTGACCCTGATATAGAAAAACAATGCCATAAACAAAAGGATCATGATCATTCCCAATATGGTCATTACCCTCTTGGAATCCGTGTTATCAGCGTCTTCCAAAAGATCCGGGAACATTGAGATAAACACATTCAAAAGGACCGCTATCGTCAGCATCACGGATATCGGAAGCGGCGTATTGTCACTCTTGTCTCTCAGGCGCTTCAAAACATATAAGAATGCAAATTCGAGGAGCAGTATCAGCAGATTGAAGAGCACAAAAAATGCCATTATCGCAACTTGCGAACTCCAGGAAAAAGTGAACACTATTTGATCTGACAAAGTCGAGAATATCTCATTCACTGCCATGATAATATCAAAGGCCAAAAATGCGACTACTATCTTCTTCCACCATTTTGCTTTGATGAATACGGCAAGGCTTATTATCGTAACAGCCATAATGGCAAACGCTTCTATATCATTGATGATTATCATATCATCTTCACTTCCGAAGCCGATAAGAGCTTTTGCCGCGCCATATCCTGCTCCTATAAGCGCCAATATCAGATAGACCAGGCGTTTATGGCGCACTTCGTATTTGAGAACACCGTCAACAAAATAAGTAGTGATGATTCCCTCGAATACTAGGGGAAGCATGACGAGAAAAACATAAAGGGCATTGAGCCAGAATGTCATCTGCCGTTCCTCCTGATATATTCAAGAAGGCTCTTCTTGGCCTCTGCCGAAGCGCTTCTGGCTACCGGCAATGTCTCATTGTTATCGAGTATCACTTCTGTTGCCGAGAGCTTCCTGACGTGACCCAGATTGATATAGTAGGAGCGGTGGATCTTAATGAAGTCCGAAGACAATTCCTCCACCATATTTACCGCGTCCGTAAACTTCATCCTGAGCTCTACGGCACCGCTTCTGAAGCAGAATCTTACGCAGTTATTTGCCGCTTCCACATAGATAAGATCAGAGACCGGATTAACTATCTCCTCACCGTCTTTTTTGAGCACGATCTTCTCATCTACTTTGAGCCTCTTCTCAAGATCTGTCAGAGTCTCGCTGAGCTTGAGCTTATTTACCGGCTTGCTTAAGAAACGGAAGGCATCTACTTCATATCCGTCCATCGCAAGCTCCGTGTGGCTAGTCAGAAAGATTATCGGTATGTCTTTGGAATACTCGCGGATCTTCTTTGCTGCGGTCATGCCGTCAATATCCTTCATCTCGATATCAAGGAAGATCGCGTCGAGCTTAAAGCCGTTCTCGAAGCTTCTGATGAGTTCGCTCCCGTCGGCATAAAGAAAGCAGCTGACATCAGCCTTGCCGTAGACTGAACTGATCAGCTCTGCGACCTGGCTTCTGTATACGCTCTCATCATCAACGATGGCAAGTCTCATTATCCCCTCCGGCAAACCAAAAATACGGAGCTATCTCATAGCGGGATAGCTCCTAATATTCTAAACCTTAATTATTTTTGAGCAACTACCCGATAGTCTTTCCGTCCTCAAGCTTTATTATCCTTGTACCGTAAGACGCGCACCTCTCGGAATGTGTGACCTGGAGGATCGTAAGGCCCTTTTCCTTGTTGAGCTTTGAGAAAAGCTCCATGACTTCCTGTGATGATTTGGCATCAAGGTTGCCCGTAGGCTCGTCTGCAAGGATGATGGACGGATTGCCCATGACTGCTCTTGCGATTGCGACTCTCTGCTGCTGGCCGCCCGAAAGCGTGGCAGGCATGGCCTTTTTCTTATCTGTGAGGCCTGTGATCTCCAATATCTCATCAAGCTCATCTTTCAAAGACGCCTTTGTCTTGCCGTTGATCGTCTGGGGAAGGAGGATATTGTCAGCTACGTTCAGGTTCATAACGAGATTGTAGAACTGGAAAACGAATCCGACGTTTTTAAGCCTTAAGTCTGACAATTCCTTGTCCTTGAGCGATCCGATGTCCTTGCCGCAAAGAGTGATCTTGCCTTCGAAGTCTCTGTCTAAACCTCCGATAAGATAGAGCAATGTAGATTTGCCCGAACCGGATGCGCCCATCAATGAGATGAATTCGCCTTCTGCGACATACATACAGGCCTCATCAAGAACGTGGTTGAGATTCGTATTCTTGCCGAACGTCTTGCTTACGTTATTTACTTCAATTACTGTATTCATCTTTATATCCTCCGCTATATTATTCGTACTTGAGCTGTTCTGAGATCTTCATCTTCCTTAAGTTCTTAATCGGGAACAATACCGTTGCCGTGAAGAACACAATAAGGAATGCGCAGAACAGTATGCACTTGACCGGGTCTATCTTAATGACCAGGAAGAGTCCCTCAACAGACTGCACGGCTCTTCCGATTACCAAGGTCATGAAAACTCCTATCAGGGTTCCCATGCATGATGCCGTAAAAGAGGTCAGCAGCACTTCTCTTAACAGGATCCCTGAGAGCTTGCCCTTTCCCATTGCGGTAGAAAGCATGACGGCACATTCCTTTTTCCTGCCCTGGAATCCCAGGAGCTGGTTGCTTACCATTCCTATAAAGGTCATGCCTATTGCAACGGCAATGATGATCATCATTATGGTGTTAAGCTGCGCAGCTTCTCTGTCTGTCTTTTCGATATATTCATCAAGAGTGTAGACGCTTATGTATTTCCCTACAGCATAAGTCTCGATTATATCTTTAACGCCTTCAGGATCATCGCACTTAATGAGATAGTAGCCGATCATATCCCTGAACAATTCCTTATATTCCTGTTGGGTAATAATGAACGAACCCGTGCTTCCGTCGAAGCTGTTGATATCGAAAAGCGCATCTACCGTATACTCTCTTTCGATGGGGACGACTCCGTACGGATCATATGTCAGCTTGATAACATCTCCGGGGTTAATACCTATCACATCTGCAAACTTGGAATCGAGCAGGATATGCCCTTCTTCCAGCGAATCCGGGATCTCTCCAAAGGCCTGATAGTATTTAAACCCGCCGTCAGGCATGGCAAAGAAATCACCGTATTTGTCCTTCTCTTCGGAGTTGATCCTGATGGTCATATAGGATTCGTAGAGTGCTTCAGTATCCGTGACGCCTTCGAGCTTCTCGATGAAAGAATAGTTCTTCATCTGGTCATCGCAGGCTACAATGACATCACTTGAATAATCATAACCGCTGAACATGGCCATTGCAGATTGAGAGATCGTGAAAATGACTACGCTCATTGCAGCAGCAGTTACACAGAGAACGCCGCTCGATACCGTGCTCTTTCTGGACATTGCCTCGACCGAAGCCAAAGCCCACTTTGCATTTCCCTTTTTAACAGCCAGATTGTGGATCAGTTCAGCAAGACGCTTAAATGCCCAGGGAAATACGAACGCAAGTCCTACAACACCGCATAACAGGCACATCGTCGCACCGAAAATACTCCTTCCCGAGAAGAATGCGGCAAGAGCTCCTGCCAGGAGGATTATTCCGGCAACAAGGCCCGCTTTACTGTATTTGTATTCAGTGTCCCTGTTATCAAAGATGATATCTCTTATAGAAGTTTTAAGAGCCTTTATTACGGCCTTCAAAGGAATGAGACATTCGACTACGACCGCACCGATGATAACTCCGAAAATAAGGAATACCGACAACGGGGGTAAAGGCATCGCTATCCTGTTCCCGTCAGCGTCTGCGGTATAGAACATGGCATTAAGGAACGGGGCCCTGAAAAGCAGATAAAGTAATACCGCAGGCACACTTCCGAACAAAGCATAAAGAACATTTTCGAGCAGGAGGATGCGGCCTGTCCTTGCTGTGCTCATACCGAGGCTTCTTAAGGTTCCGATGAACGACATCCTTTCACTTACTATCCTGTTACAGATTGAAGCAGTAACAAATATTACAAGAAGGAATGTTATTGCAAATACCAGATATAAGACCTCTGCTAAGGTATTTACCGTTTCCATGTCTTCATCAGCAAGCGCCAGTCTGACAATTGTGCCTTCGGGATAATAATCCTCGAGCATTTTTAACGCGTCATCGATCTTAGAATCATCAACAACATCAATAAAGAGAACTCCGGTGTCGCCTCTTCCGCAAGAGATGACACCTGCGGTTTCCTTGTTTACCAGGATCTTATATCCCGTAAGCAGAGTGTTATTGCTGTCCTGCGGGAGCACGCCTACTACAGTGAGTTCAACTGTTTCATCGGCTCTGTCATGTATGATGAACGTATCACCTTCCCTGTAGCCCATTTCATCGGCGATCTTATAGGTGATGATCGTCTCCATGTATCCGATTTCGGCTTGATCCATGAAGCCCATGTTGACTGCTTCTTCAACGTTGATTCCATAAATATTCAGGGACTTTGACGTGACAAATGCATATTCGCCTTCTATCTCTTCATAGAGCGTATCGTGATTTGAATTGATCTCCATTAACTCGACTTCAGGATACCCGTCAGGCAGTCCTTTCACCGAATAGTCTTCTACGAGTGCAATGATATCTCCGGACGTAATTGAACCGAACATGATCGTGATCGCTTGTTTGATGGTTGATACCAGATCGAAGCAAAGGAGTGCGCAAATAGAGCATACGAAGATGGAGAATGTAACGAGCAAAGTTCTTCCGAACTTTCCGAAAATGTTTTTGAGTGAAGTCTTAAGTATTATATTCATCTTCATCACCCCTTAATACCATCTGGAGACCCTGTTTTCAGGCGCAATGTACATACCGTCGCCTTCTTTTACGTCATAGACGTCATAGAAGCAATCCAATGTGGAAAGTATCGCATTGGTCCTGATAAGTTCCGGGCTGTGCTCATCATATGCAAGCTGGTTGATAATGGCGGAATCCAGTTTTTTTACGCACCAGATCGTCGCATAGTTCTCGAAAATCTTTATAAGATCTTCATCTGTCTTTGCAAGCGACGTTACACACTCCATACCGCCTAAGTCGGCATAGTTCTCGCCTAATGTCTGCTCTCCGTCTACGTGGTATATACCGAAAACTACAAAATTATCCTCAAAGTACTTTACTGCTTTCTCATTGCGCTCAAGCAGCATGTTCATATCCTCATCAGCGATCCATTTAGGATTGTAAACACCATTCTTATCAAAGACGATGCAATTGCTGTCAAAAGCATGTCCCATCTCGTGCGCTATTACAGATCCCAGGCCGCCCAGATTCGTATAATAATCGGCATCAGGATCAAAGAACGGCTTGTTTGTAATAGCTACTGTAATGGTTATGTTGTTTGCAGTGGCATCATAGCATGCGTTGACCATCTGCATCGGCATGACTATTTCCTTGCGGTCAACGGGTTTGCTCAGGCTGTCGATCAGCTCGAGGCGTTGAATCTTCTCATACTGAAGCACTATCTGATAGTAATTTCCGCTTAACCCCGCATATTTGGAATTATCGTGTCTCTTAAGATCCATACCCGTTATGTAAACTATGTTTTCGAGCTTCTCCAAAAGACCTTTTTTGGTATCTTCAGTGAGCCAGTCAGCGCTTGAGATCAGTTTTCTGTAGCCTTCTCTGATATCATCACACATTGAGACTAATGAATCATCCATCTGCTGAGTGTAGTATCTCTCAACATAGATCGGATCTGTTTCCTTGTAGAATTGTGTGCTGATCTCATTTATCGCCTGTTCTTCCGGCGAATCGTAGCTGTCAGCCACATAACCGGCAAGCTCTTTGTAGTGGGGAGCTATAAAACGCATATAACGCGTGTAAAGCCTTCCCAACTCCCAGGTCTTAAGCGCATCAATATTCTCATCCGTAAAAACAGAATTAAGCTGCTTAGCCTGTTCTATATCGACTATACAAAATCTGTCACAGCATGCAGGATCAAAGCCTATTGCTCTTAAGTATTCTGACATATTGATGTTGGTGAATATGTTATTAAGCTCATCGCCTGAACAGATGCTCATATACTCAAACTGCCACTGTGCATCCATTATCTCAAGATCAGTTGCTCCGTAAAGATCCAGAGCTACGATAGCAAGCTTTTTTCCGTATTCTGCCGCAGTATCGTCATCGTAACCCAAAGTCTGCATATAGATCTTGCCGTCATCAGCCAGTGAATCCAAAGCGAAGCTGTCATCGCGGATCTGCTCAAAGCTCAGGGATAACACCGATGTCTGCTGTGTAACGGTAAGTATATTCTCGCCGGAAACAAAGTTGTTAGTGCTTACCGTGATACCCAGAATGCTCGAAAGGTCGTAATCTCTTGCGAGCATTGCATCGATCTTCATCAGTTCGTCAACGCTCTGCACGTTATCTATATCACTGATGATCTCAGCAAGGTCTTCCGGTATCGGTTCATTCTCGAAATCATATGCCATAAAAGCGTTATACGCTGTCTGAATCACATACTCTTCACTGCCCTTTGCATAACCTGAGCCGGCTACGGTATCTTTGATGATCCCTTCGATCTGATCATCGATCTGATCCATGTTAAAAGGATCGCCGGCAGAAGATTCGCCCGGTTCGAACTTTGCATTCTTAAGCCTGTCCCCGTTGATATATCTGTAGTAATCATCCTGGGGACGCACCGGTGCTTCCGCCGTGGTCTCAGTTGTTTCTTCAGGCGGTATCTCTATGACTGCGGGACCGCAAGCAGTTAATGTGCCGCAGATCATCGAGCATACCAAAGCTATCCCTAATACCCTCTTCATTTCAAATCTCCTTTTCAGATTTTCGGTTATAGGGATATTATCATTAATTTTTGTCAATTACGGTTTTTGTGGCGAGTTGCAGTTAATGCGTGGTGAGTTGCGGGAGTATCAGGACTTTTCTTCTTGCCCTGTCACCTGTTCATTGCGGTATGAAGACTTCGCCATAAGGATCAAAGCCAGCTTACCGTATATTTCATCACGCTCCTGAATGAGCTTGTTAAGTTCTGCTTTATCCTTAGGTTTTCGGATCAGTTTTTCGATCTCGAAGCCTAAGAAAAACAGGGCTGAGACCGCTGCCGCTATAGCCAGGTAAATCCATCCGCCCGGATCTCTGATAAGACCGGCCACAGGTATCGCCAGGCCTAATGCGGTAATGACTATAGCGCCTATTATCTGTGACGGTGTCCACGGAGTTTTTGGGGGCTTTGGAGGTTTTACATTTGATTCCGCTTCATCGATTTTTTTGTTGAGTTCTTCGAGCTCGGCATATAATTTCTTTTCCTGCTTATCAAGAGCGGACAGACTCTTACCGGTCACAGCACGCTGTTTTGAGTCCCTGCAATGCGGGCATTTGCCTGCCGGTCCTTCATCCTCAACAACATAGAGTCTGTCGCACTTAGTGCATTTCTCAAGTCTGTATCCCATATTGATCCCCTTATTGATAATACAGCTTAATTCTTAACCATGATAGAGGTTATTTATCTCCCAATTGATGTATTCCGGAGTGGCGATCATAATATTCCAAAGCTTTTTCTCATATCCGAAAATGAATCTGTACACACATCCGTTATTACCTTCATAGTAACGTCCATAACCCTGAGACCCGTAATCAAATTCATAGGCCGGTTTCCCGAAAGTATTAACAAAATCCTCTGCCGGAATACCGAACTCAATATCATTCAATTCGAAGGTGACATTGGAATCATCCTGGAACTTGATGGCAGCGATTACACAGTCTTCAGTAACTTTTTCATTCTTTTCTAATTTGCTGATCCACTCTCTGTCAATGCAGGCATAAAAATGTGAGGGCGCGCCGCTTTTATTCAGATCAGTGCCCGGCCACATCGAGATCATACCATCACTGTCCCATTGATAATCGGTTTCAAAGCCTTGGCTTGTGAGATCGGCCACGGTGCAAGGAAGTGATATTTCTTCTCCAAACAGCAAAAACGCTCCCTTGATCTTTTCCGAATCCGGATCAGGATTAAATGACTTCTGTCCCGGTAGCATATCCCAGCATCCTGCAGTGCTAATGAGCATTACGCCTGTCAGGATAACAGTCAAACATTTCTTTAGGATCTTCATATCAAACCGTCCGTGCATAATTGATCAGTAGTACTCTTTTACTGCATTCCCCGTAAAGACCTCATCGAAATGAATATCAGCCCACGAACCTTCCGCGACTTTGACTGTGTAATGATCCGGCGTCATGGTATCGAATGATGAACTGTCCCATTTCTCTAACTGCATTTCAGAAGGAACGATATATGTCGTGACTCCGGAACCGCCAAATGCGCATTCGCCTGCATCTTTAAGGTCCTTTGGCAAAGTGATTTCATTTAACGAATCACATGCGGCAAAAGCATAAGGTCCTATCGTTGTAACAGAATCCGGGATATTGACCGTTTTCAATGACTGACATCCGCCGAATGCATAACATCTTATTTCAGTCAGACTGCCTCTGGCAGTAACTGTCTCAAGTTTGCTGTCATTAAGGAAACAGTTAACTGGTATCACAGTAACACCTTCCGGAATATCTATTTCTTTAAGATTCGGACAATTCGAGTGCCACCCCAGTTTTGTAAGGTTTGTAGGAAGCTTTATTGTTTCCAGATTTTTCATTCTGGTAAACATATGACCATAGTCAATATCGTTGTCACTTTCGAAAGCAACAGTCCTTGCATTTGCTTCATTGAGACAGCAGAAAACCTCAGTCCCGGCAGGAACCACCAGTTCCTCCAGTTCAATTCCTTTTTCCGTCAGACCTGTCAAGTAAGTTGCCGATCCGTTCTGCTGCAGAGTAAAGCATCCGCAGTCGGATACGGTCTCAGATACATCCGGATTTCCATTGTCCGCAGAATCCAGCTTGATCCAAACGGCAGGACGGACGCCTCTTTCACAGAATACAAGGCCGCCTTCATCATCGATATTACCCGGGTAAAGTCCGGAAGTATCTACTATTGACGCATGATCAACATAGGCACCTTTGGATCTGAGCCACCATCCCAGATTATCGCCCGTGGAAAGGCACCGGTCTTCGTCATCTTTAAAGTATCTGTAGGCTTCTTCAACACTTAACAGAAAAACTTCGTCACCGGTCTTATTGATTATCTTACTGCGCTCTTCGTCCGAAAAAGCCTCACTGATAAATGTTGTGTTCAGCCAGATACGGATATCACAGTCATCACTTTCCCAGCCGTAATAAGTAGTATCGAATATGTGTTTATCGACAATATCCTCTGTGATTATCAGGGCTTCAGGACCCTGAATATCCAGAACACGCCAAGTCGTATGACCCTTGTAATTACCAAACTCGATGTTATCGCCGGTCTTTACTTTATCTGCCTTGCCGCAGGAAACAACAGAAAGGATTACTGCCAGCGCCAAAACCAATGAGCTGATCTTCTTTATCATGGTGATTCCCCTGCCAATTATCAAAGGAATTTCTCAAACGCGCGGTCGATCACCGGCTCAAAGCCCAGATAATCATCCCAGGAAAAGCCCGTGGACAAGACCTTGTCGCCCATATAATTGCCGTAATCGTCGATATAACTGCCCTCGTTGTAGCTCTTTACGAATTCCATGACAAGAAATGATACATCCTCGTCCGTAAAGCTCATGTCGCACCACCTGGCGAAGAACTCCATGCCGGTCATTTCCTGATTTTTCACGGCTTCTATGTCTTTTTTCTCATCTTCATCCTCGTAATGCATGTCGCCGAGATAGTCATGTCTCAGTAACCAGGTGACGAAAAAAGCGATGTGATTGCCCGCGTAACCCCAGATTTTTTCCTTATCAGCCTCAGTAAGCTCCTCCGGCGTCAATCCGAACTGTTCGCAATACTCTTTTTGAGCAGATTCATACTGCCAAACTGCTTTATCAATAGCCATTTTCCTATATCCCCCTTTTTCGAAAACAGATATTCATAAAATAATTATAACATTTTAACTCCGTATGCTTTACTTTGACCATTCTTATTTGTAGTATTGCAGATAAGGGTTATCGAGGGTCTCAAAAAGGGTAAAGGTGGTATGGACAATGGAAAAATGGATCAGGTCTGCAATCCCGGCACTTTTAATTCACTGTTCGATCGGAACTGTATACTGCTGGAGCACCTTCAAGCAGGCAATAGCCGAAGCTATCGGCATGACGCCGTCTGCAGTCGGCTGGGCATTCAGCCTCGCGATCTTCTTCCTCGGCATGTCAGCAGCATTTGCCGGCAAACTCGTTGAGATAAATATCCACAAGTCTTCCCTTGTCGCAGCTGTCTGTTTTACCGCAGGCATGATCGGCACAGGTCTCACCCTGATGTACTGCACCGGCGTATTGGCCCTCATCCTGATATATATCTGCTACGGATGCATCATGGGCATCGGTCTCGGTGTCGGCTATCTCACCCCCGTTAAGACACTCATGCTCTGGTTTAAGGACCACAAGGGTCTTGCCACAGGCATCTCCATCATGGGCTTCGGTCTTGCGAAGGCCATCGCCACACCTATCATGGAATCCCTCCAGAACAGCGTAGGCATCGCATGGATGTTCATTATCCTCGGCATCGCATATTTCATCATGATGTTCATCGGACATCTTCTCCTCAGGAAGCCTTCTGACTGGGTCGAGGCTAAGACCAACAGCGATTTCAGCTATTCGATATTGAAGAACAAGACATTCGTAGGCATCTGGCTCATCTTCTACATCAACATCCACTGCGGACTGATGCTCATCTCTTACGAGAAGCAGTTCCTTAACGACCGCTTCGCGGGAGCTGCGGCGCTGGCTGCGATCATCAGCATCATTCCTTCTGTCACCGCAGTCTGCAACGCTTTGGGACGTATCGGTTATTCGACGATCTCAGATAAGCTTAAGGACAGAAGCCTTATCTACGTCATCATATTCATCTCCTGCATCCTGGTATGCGGCCTCTCATTCGGAATCACAGGCGGAGTCATGGTCATCATCCTCCTGATGGTAGTAAACCTGGGATACGGCGGAGGTTTCTCAACGCTCCCTGCACTGCTCGAATCAAGATTCGGCATGAAGAACATCTCCAAGATCCACGGACTTACTTTGTCGGCATGGGCTATCGCCGGTCTTACAGGCAACAACCTGTCTGACATCATTCTCAAGAATTCTGATAACAACTATCAATATATAATCATCACGGCCGGCATACTTTACGCCGTCTCACTGGTCATCTGCCTGCTTCTGGTATACCAGAGATCTTCAAAGAAGGCTGCAAAATAAGGCAATATGAAAAACAACCGCAGAGTTCTCATACTGACGCTGATCGCGACTTTTGTACTCATGTCTTTGCTCGTTACTTATACGACAAGGCTCATGTACAGAACGTCTTCTACATATGTTCACGACTTAGGTAATGATAAGGCCGCAGCGATCGCCGCTGAACTCGAGAACTATCTCGACACGGCTAAGTCCGTTCTCTGGGTCACCGCAGATACCGTAGACCACATGATCGCAAACGGCGCGTCTAACGAAGAGATCATCGAATACATCACGCGTGAGTCATCTACTACAAGTGTCCAGTTCGATGACAGTTACACCGGTATCTACGGCGTAATAAGGGGCGAATATGTAGACGGTGTCGGCTGGGTCCCTCCGGATGATTATGACCCTACGGTCAGGGACTGGTACAAATCAGCTATAGAAGCTGACGGACAGCCTATCATCGCGTCTCCTTATGTGGATGCCCAGACAGGAAATGTCATCATATCAGTCGTCCAGTCACTGTCTGACAGGAACAACGTTCTCGGTCTGGATCTTACTCTCTCCGGCGTACAGGAGACCGTCGAAGGTATCCAGATAGACGGCAGCGGCTATGGTTATATCCTCAATTACGACGGAACGGTAATAGCGCATCCTGACCTCGGAGAAAATGGCAAGAATTATACAGAGATCCCTGAGAGGGCAGCTGTTTTCGAGAAAGCCGTGGAAGTCGGCAAGGGCAATTTCGACATGGAGATAGACGGCAAGAAATACACTGTCTTCGTAGATGAGGTCCTTGACCAGTGGCATCTTATAATCGTTATCGAATCAAGTTCGCTCCTTGATAATACGGTGAATATCCTGATAGTAAGTGTGATCATTAACCTGGTCGTTTTCGGATTGATATCCGTGTTCTATATCATCGGTTACCGTTATGAGCGCAAGATGAACAGGCGAATCGAAGAGATGAAGGATATCGAGCAGAGGAGAGAATACGAAGCTAAGCTCCTGACGCTCGAGAAATCGGCTGCTGAGACCGCCAACAAAGCCAAGAGTGATTTTCTTGCCGATATGTCGCACGAGATCAGAACGCCTATCAACGCCGTTCTCGGCATGAATGAGATGATCTTAAGAGAGTCAGAAGACGACCAGATCATAGAATACGCATCCAATATCAAGAGCGCCGGAAACACTCTGCTTTCCATCATCAACAACATACTCGATTTTTCAAAGATCGAAGACGGTAAGATGACGCTGGTTCCCGTCGAATTTGACGTGGCAGAGCTCATCGGCAATCTCGTTAATTCAACATATGAACGTGCCCGCGCCAAGGGTCTTGAATTCAACGTGGACATCGACAGATCAGTACCGTCCAAGCTGTTCGGCGACGACGTCAGGATCAGCCAGGTCATCATGAACCTTCTGACAAATGCCGTTAAATACACTGAGAGCGGCAGCGTCACGCTCAGCGTACGCAAGACGGATCAGAGAAAAGGCAATGTCGATCTCCGCGTCGAAGTAACCGATACGGGCATCGGAATCAAGGATGAAGATCTCGATAAGCTCTTTAAGTCTTTCGAGCGTATCGAAGAAAGACGCAACCGTCATATCGAAGGAACCGGCTTAGGCCTTTCGATCGTCACCAAGCTGCTCGCCATGATGAACAGCAGACTTGATGTCGACAGCAAGTACAGCATCGGTTCCACATTCGGCTTCGACCTTAACCTTAAGATCGTCGATTCCGAACCTATCGGCGACTATGAAGAGCGCAGAAAAGCCCACATGAAGAAAAAGGAAGAAGCTGAGCATCTCTATGCCCCGAAGGCTAAAGTGCTCGTTACGGACGACAATAAGATGAACATTAAGGTCGCTACCAACTTCCTTAAGATCTTCGGCATCACACCCGTAACCTGCGAATCGGGCAAGGAAACTATCGAGCTCCTTAAGACAAATAAATTCGACATCCTCTTCCTCGATCACATGATGCCTATCATGGATGGTATCGAGACGCTGAAGATCTTGAAAGAAGACAGACTGGTGGATGATACCGTCGTTATCGCGCTTACCGCTAACGCAGTCGTAGGAGCTGAAGAACAGTATCTTAACGCGGGCTTCGACGGATATCTGTCCAAGCCGATAATCGTCGAAGATGTCGAGAAGACTCTGAGGACATTCCTCCCTGAAAGAGTTATCGAGAGCGGTCCGGCCGCGCCTGCAGCATCCGCTGAATCTTCCAAGCCCTCACCTGTCACCGTTGATAAGGCACGTTCATTGGGTCTTAATGTCAAGGCCGCTATCGAGTATTCGTGCGGCGAAGAAGATCTTTATATCGAGCTTCTGACGGACTACGCCAGGAACGCTGAAGACAAGTGTGCTACGCTTGCTTCATATCTCGAGGACAACTCTCTTTCCAACTACAGGATCCTTATTCACTCGTTAAAGAGCTCATCGAAAATGATAGGCGCTGATGAATTGTCTTCTTTGGCAAAGGATCTTGAAGACGCTTCCGCAAGAAGCGATGAGGAATACGTAAAGTCTCATCACGACGATTTCGCAAAGAGATTCAAAGATCTCGCTTCTAAGATACTCGGCTGATGATCAGAGATATTTCTTTATAATCTTATCGCTCCACACATGGACCTCGATATATCTTTCAGGTCCGTGCGATCCGTCATTATTCCAGTCCTGCGGCAATCCGTATTTATGTATGACGTTTAAGATCTCATCATACGTATATACCTGCTGTCTGTATTCCCTGCCATCCTTTACTGCAAACGTCGGCATCGAATCACCGTATGTAAAAGATAATGTTCTCACGTCAAATTCTTCTACAGGGATCTTCAGCATATCAGGCTGTTCATACCATGTATAAAGCCAGGGGCTGTGCTCCACCACAAGATAATATGGTGATGAGATTTCCACTATACCGCCTTTGGCTGTGAATTCTCTGCGCAGCAGAGCCTCGCAATTCTTGCGCTTGGTTATGTAAGTCTCATTTCTTTGGGCGCAGAAAGAATCCGGGCGTTCAGCCTTAACCTTCTCGAGAACTTCAATGGCCTGATCATCAGGCAGCATCGTAAGACTCTTAAAAGGTCCCGTGCGCTTGTCAAAGTAATGGTACAGATACATTTTCGCTGCCTCTACATAAAAAAATAAACCGTCCGCTGCAACTCGCAGGGACGGTTTAATCTTATCACTTTTTATATCTGATCAGTTCTTGGGAGCGGGAATTCCGCAGTTAGGACAGAATCTTGATGTGATCCCGATCTTGCCGCAGGAAGGGCAGATCCAGGGAGCTACAACAGGATCAGCAGGAGCAGCTGCAGGCTCTGCGGGAGCAGGTGCGGCAGGTGCTTCAGGAGCGGGTGCTTCCGGAACGTTAGGTGCCTGTGCAGGAGCGCCTGTATTGCCGGAGATAACATTGCCGAAATCCTGTCCGACTTTCTGGGACTCACCCATGATCGGGCTCATGGCATCTCTCGTCATGTTGATAACGCCGCCCATAGCGCCAAGTGTAACACCGAGGCTTGCGACATCACCGATACCGCCTGCTGCTCCGCCGCCGGAACTGCCGCCGGTAATGCCGTTCTGCATTGCTTCGAGGCCGACCTGACGTGCTGTCTCGTCTCTGTAGGTGTAGCCCTTCATCTTCATCTCGGAAGCCTCAGCCTCAGCCTGCATCTTGTATGCGTCTGCCTCAGCCTTTGCCTTGATGATGAGAGCGTCAGCTTCTCCCTGAGAGTAGATCTTCTTGAGCTCTGCTGCAGTCTGTGCCTCAACGATCTTTCTGCCCTGGGCTGCCTCAGCCTCAGCACGCTTGACCTCTTCTTCACGTACCTTCAATGTCTTGTCAGCGAACTGCTGCTTGAGACGTGCGTAATTCGGATCGTCGTCAGGTGTCTGGACTGTAGTTACATAGAACTCAGGCATAAAGAGACCGTACTCATCGAGGGTAGCATTGATGTCTACCATGAGAGCATTGGACAATACGTCGAGATATGCATCGATCTCAAGGATGTTGATGTTCTGCTCCTTGATGATGCGGGCAAGATTGGACTTAACGCGGTTCATGATCAATGCCTTGAACATGCTGTTGCCGTAGGAGAGTCCGTCGCCTACTGCTTCGCTCTGGATAAGGCCTTCAGTCGTACCTACGAGCTTGATGATAAGCTTGCGGGAATCGGTTACTCTGAGATTGAAGTTACCGGATGCACCGATCTCTATATGCAGGCCCGAAGCAGGATCGAAAAGTCTTACCTTGCTGTCAGTACCCCATCTGATGCCCATCTGTGTGGTCATGTTGATGAAGTAAACCTCGCAGTGGAAAACATTTTCGCCGCCTGTGCCGTGCCTCATAAGGTCACGAACGAGCGGAATATTGTTCGTTACGAGAGTGTGCCTTCCTGCAGTGAAAAGATCCAGAGCCTTACCGTCTTTGAAGAACAGAGCTTCCTGCGATTCATGGACGATCAGCTGTGAACCGATGGTAAAGTCCTCTTTCTGGTGCTTATGGGCCAATACCTCATTACTGCCTTCGTACTTGATTACACTAATAGCTTCAACCATTTCTCAATCTTTCCTTTCTTCTATTTTTTTCTTTCAGTCAATATTGCTATAACAACAAAGAACGCGATCGGCGCGCCTATTGCGATGATAAGTGACGGTGTGGATTCCATATGCATTCCGTACCTTAATATCGCGAAAAGTATAAGCGGTACTGCGCACAGGAACGATATGATCTTTATGACTACAGACCAGACTCCGCCGCGGTATAAGACGTATCCCAGACCTGCAGAGCATGCCAGAGCGATCGGGATGGCAAGCCACAAAGTAAGTCCTGCAAACTCATAGAGAGCAAGGCACAGTATCGCCGGAAGTATAAGGCTGAATATTATCGTCCACGGCAGCTGCTTTTTGCGTTCGATACGGATCTCCATATCGCACTTGGCAACCAGCTCATCCGCGTCCCTGTAGCCCGGGATCTTTTTGAGCTCATTCATAGCACTGTGGTAAGACTTCTTATCATAGAAGGTCTTGCCCTTGATGTAAGTAGCGTACTGATCAGCTTTAATCAGACCTTCATTACACATCTTGATGATATCCGCCGTGACCGCATCATTGATCGTCGTGCACTCCATAGCCGCAGTCTTAAACAGAAGCTTAGCCTCATTGGCCGAAGCTACCTTGGTCTCGCTCTCGATGATCTCATTTGCTTTAGTGATCCCTGCGATTATGCGCGAATACTTGTTGTAATCAGGAACAAGGTCTGAGATAGACCATTTGTTCCCGCAATGCGCGCACACACTGTAACCGGAGAGATAGTTATTTACTATATCTCCGCCGCATACCTTGCACTTTAATGAGATTGGTGTCGCATTTACGTCAGGCATCTCTAGTCTCCATTAAAGATAAATTTGCCGTGCGATAAGAAGTCTCTATCCCTATTCCATCTTTCTCACGCCAAGAAGTATTTTATCATTTTTTATTGAGTAATGAAATAATAATCATTCAGCTTGATTGTCCTGCCCGAAAGGCTCTACCGCAAGGCGTATTGATGAAGACAGCTGGGTCTCAACAGGCTCCGGGATTATCAAGAGCACGCTCGAAGCCACAGAGCATTCTTTGTATTGCCTGCGCAATATATGCTCCACAGGGATTATGTGACCACCACGGCTTTTTACATCTACCGTATAATTGTTCCAATGAGCCCTGTAGCCGCCTTCCAGTTTCTTCGATTTGGAGACAACAACACCTTCAGCGACGACATATTTCATTTTGGTGAGTCTTCTGTGAAGAGCCAGGCTGTCCATATAGGAGTAAAGAGTAAAAGCAGCATTTAACAATAATCCTGCCGCGACAATGATCTGGGTTGCAAATAACGGTATAAATCCGATTGTGGAAAGTCGAATTGTCAGAACTATCAGGTTAAGAATAAAGTCGACTATCAAAACGACCATCAGGGCAAAATCAGAATAAAACATTAGCAATATGCATCTGACAAACCGGAATCCTACCGCAATTAAGATCAGGATATACGCGGCAGCTCCAACTGTTTCGGGAATTATGGCACTGAAAGCATAAACGATAAACAGCATCGCATAACCCAAAACAAGGCATCCTAAATGGATGGCCAACTTAATAAATTCACCTTTGAGAAAAGGCTTGTAATAGCGCATAACGCGCTTATGCAGACTTTTTGTCGGGTTTGCGTACAATAATGCAGTTACTTCCATCTATTCAACAATTTCCCGTATAAACAAACTTAAGCTTATCCCTTGCGATATCAGCCAGTTTATATATTACATCAACACCCGTTGCCGGTCTGTCGGTCATTTTATATCTCGGGAAAAATCTTGAGATGTGAAGCGGGATCTTATTGCCGATGGTATTGCCGTTCTTGTCAGTCAGTCCTGATATCCAGTCCGTAAGTTCGCGCATCTCTTCTTCAGAGTCATTCATACAGGGAACGATAAGCATGGTAAGCTCGACATGGCAGTCTTTTACAGCACGCTCTATAAAAGACTTAGTCATCGCAAGATCACCTTTGAGCACATTCTTATACGTATCAGCAGACATACTCTTGATATCAATGTTCATCGCATCGATGTAAGGCAGTATCTCCTCCAGGACCTGAAGCGTGGCGGTGCCATTTGATACGAGAACATTCTTCATCCCCATCTCATGAACCAGCTTAGCCGTATCACGTACAAATTCGTAGCTTACAAGGGGTTCGTTATAGGTATATGCCACACCGATATTGCCTCTGTCCTTAAACTTAAAAGCGATATCGGCAAGTCCCTCAGGCGTAAGCTTATCCTCAGGTTCAAACTCACTGCCGTCAGTCCTTGATATATCGTAGTTCTGGCAGAAAGGGCAAAAGAGATTGCATCCGTAGCTGCCGTACGAGAGGATCTTCGATCCCGGGCAAAACCTGGAGAGCGGTTTCTTCTCAATAGGATCTAAAGCAAGCGCCGTGACACGTCCGTAGTTTACCGCGACGATTTTGCCGTCCTTGCAGCCTCTCGCGTTGCAGACCCCCATGGCGCCTTCCCTGATATCACAATGTCTGAAGCACACTTCGCAGACAGCCATATCACTTATACCTTACGACTTCGAATCTCTGTAGCCTGTAATTATCATCGGGCGTGATCCCGCCTTTGCGCATCGCGATGTCGATCTGGTCAGCGACAGTATCGACGCCTTCAAGATCAGGCAGCAGAAGTCCCCTTCTCGAACCGCATGAGACTATTACTCCGTAACGCTTTACATCCAAATATTGAGGACCGTCTATATATTCCGGCTTACCCAGAACATCAACATTTATCTCAAGAAGATCAAGCTCATTCTCGCGCACTTTGTCGAATCTCGGGTCCCTTGATACCGCGCTTATGGCATTGCTGATTATCTCTTCCGCAATGCAGTCCTGGACGGGACCGATGGTACCTATGCAGCCTCTGAGCATGCCGTTCTTGTGGACTGATACAAAGGTTCCTGCCCTGTCGCTTGTAGCTTCTTCAGGCAGTTCCTCTGCTAATCCTTGAGGAAGATCTTCAGGGAACTTTAGCCTTTTATGTGTCTTAACAAACTTCTCGATCGTTGCTCTTGCGAGCCTTACATAAGGCGAAGAATCAGAGGCCTTCACCTTGTCTGCCAAGGCCTTGAGGAAACACCTATCATCATTCTTTTCGCCGGGCTCGAAAATAGCGATTCCGTAACCTACACCCGTCACATCCTGATGCGATAAAACTTCAGACTTAACATCAACGCCGTCAAAGCATCCTGCCATGATGCAAAACGATCTGTGACCGCATTCAGCTGCCTTATCTAGGAAGTCTTCGTTGAATTCCAGCATGCCGCCGAAGTCTGCTTTGGCAGCTGCTTGCATTATCTTCTCATCGTAAACAGGACCTTCCGGAGCGAAGCCGTAAGGCCCGTTATCCTTGAGTTTATGAGACAGATCTCCGCTCGCGACAATAACCGTATTGCGCCCTAAGTCTTCAGCGACCTGCTTGATATATGTTCCGAGCTTATAGTGATCGGACATCGGAAGGCCGGATAAACCAATCCTTATTATCTTGCCTCCCTGATAGTACTTTCTTATGAAATAAAGCGGCACCATCGTACCATGATCGAGCTCTTTGTCGCGCTCACCCTGCGTGCCGCCCGGGAAATCTTCAGAGTATAAAAGCGATTCGAGCACGACTACAAATTCTTTGTCGTATTTCTCGTTAAAGCTTACTTCAGGCGCGCCAAAGCGGCTGAAATCACCTGTCGCTCCGATGCCGGGAGAGATGTGGAAATAATCGGCATACATTATCGAATGAGGGCTTGTTATCACGATGGTGTCAGGCGCGATCTTAGCGATCTCCTGCCCGACACGTTCATAAGCCTTTGTAGTCTCAAGGATCTTCTTCTCTCCGCCTCTGCCGACAGCCGGCACTATAAGAGGAGGATGCGGCACCATATAAGCTGCTTTGATTCCCATATGCGTTACCCCGTTACGGATCAACCGTTTTGTTTAAGATACTCGCTTACTTTCCTTACCCATTCTATGCTGACAGATTTCATCTCCGAAGGCAATTTGTCAGGCGCGAAAAACTTAAGCTCCGTGACCTCTTCTTCCTGTGCCTTCAGAGTGCCAGTATATTCACGGCAGATGTATTTTATTCCGCAGAAATATGCCTGGTCTCCGTTCGGATAAACATTGTAATAGTCCTTACCTGAGACAGTCGCAAAGAACTCGAGCTTACCGCAGACAAGACCGGTCTCTTCGAAGACCTCACGCCTTGCGCATTCTTCAAAGCTCTCGCCCAGTTCCATCGCGCCTGCAGGGAAATCCCAAAGGCCGTTATCCCTGCGCTTCTCAAGAAGGAACTCGCCCTTATCGTTAATGACAAAAACGCCGGCACCGGGCATGATGAGCGGACGGTGTCCTACGACCTTTCGAAGGTTCATGATATATCCGAGATCTTTATCGTTGTCTGACGCGTTCATTCTTTGAATAACTCCGCAGTACCGGGATCGGTCTTGATCCTCTCGTAAAGAGCCGGATAGGTGCACGAGCACCCTGCGGCAACAAGCTCTTCGGTCTCATTGGCTTTCGGTCTTAAGACCAGATTAAACACTCTGGTCTCGTCAGAATGCTTGAGCTCTATCGTCAGAAGTCTGAATTCCTCATTCACATTAAGAAGATAAGGCGGAGTCATGCTTATCGACTTGATGTTGCGGTATAAGAATTCTTCATCGTTGATCTTCAAGCCGTTGTCTTCAATACGCAGTGATCCTACCTGATTGGCAAGGCTCTTCTTGTTAAGCCTTGGTGCAAGGATTATCCAGACGACAGTTATAGTTACACAGATGCCTGCCAGACTCAGCAATATGATCTTCATCGCCAAACTGATGTTGATCTTAAAGAATATGAATATGCCTGCTATCAAGGCGATCATGAAAAGCTCAAACATAAGGAACTTAAGGAGTGTCTTGACAGGACTGCCGCTGAACGGTTCGACTGTGGAGCCTTCATACAGATCACCTTCGAACGGTTCGTATTTTTCTTCGTCGCCGGTTTTATTGTGCTTAGCGATTGATATCGCATCCACGATTTTGGAGAAGAGCCACCCCCTGATCCCGGGCAAAGCAACATAGAGATTGTCTTCGGATTCACCATTGGCAAATACAAGTTCCAAGTCATATTTCCTGTATGACGCACCGGTATCATTTAAGTTCGTTCCGATGAAGTCTGCTACCGGATAAACGCCGTGAGCCGTACCGACGGTGACATCGACATCATCGTCAGAGACCTTTACGATTATCTTCTGGGCCCTTATGGCATCACGGATACCGAAGACGATACCCGTACCCAGCACAATGGCCAGTGCCATCGATTCCGTAACGATAGTAGTCATTGAAGTGGGATCTGCGCTGACCGTTTTCGCAAGCGCAACTACTGCGATTATGGACAAAACGATCGATACTTTAAGAAATCCCGAGATAAATGCTTTCTGCTTAGGTTTTTTATTTTCGAATATTTTGGGTTCGCTCTTCATGTTATAAATCTCTCTTGCCTGTCTTAGATTCTGCTTTTACTTTACTCTTACAAAACCCCATATGCAAAGCTCCGACAGGACATTTCTCCAAACACTCGCCGCATCGGATACACTCCATGCTGTTAGGTGTCTTGGAAGGATCGACGTTCATCTGGCAGGCTTTGGCGCAGGCGCCGCAATTAATGCACTTGCTCTTATCACAAGTCATCCTGTAAAGCGCAACCTTATTGAAAAATCCGTAGATCGCGCCCAAAGGACAGACATACTTGCAGAAAGGCCGTCTGACGATAAGGCCTGTGACAATAAAGATCAGAAGCAGTATCAGCTTCCAGTTAAAAAGCGGGCCTAAGACTGTTCTCACCTTCTCATCTGCAGCAGCCAGCATCACGCCGGCAAGCGTTCCTTCAGGACACACATATTTGCAGAAGAAAGGCGTCAGGTTAAATGTCATCGGGAGAATGATGACCAGAATAAGCAGTACCGCATACTTCAGATAGCGGAGAAATTTATCGATAGCGAATTTGTTTTTCTTGTAAAACGGGATCTTGTAGATAAGATCCTGTAAAAATCCGAATGGGCACAGAAAACCGCACACTGCCCTGCCGAGCACAGCTCCGAAGAAGATCAGAAGCCCAAGCACATAGTATGGGAACTTAAACTTGATCCCGCTTAAGAAGCTCTGCAGTGAGCCGATGGGGCATGAGCCGATCGCACCGGGACATGAATAGCAATTCAGGCCCGGGACGCAGACTGATTTGGATGCTCCTTCATATATCCTGCCGGTGAAGAAGCCTTTGAAGTTTGCATTTTGGATCAGCGTCGCTGCTGCCTGTATCCCGAATCTTATCTTCTTTCTATCCAAGGCCGATACACTCCATACAGATCCTTATAGCTTTGTGAAGGATCGATTCGGGCTGATGCATGATGATGCCGGCGGCTATCAGGCCGGCAGATAAAATGATAAGAACGATGGCAGGTATGTATCTTTTCATTTCCCGGGCATCACTTGATGTAACGAGTGATTATAGCCTCCCAATCTCTGTATGATCTTGAGCCTACTATCAGGGATTCGTCAACGCCCTGATATGACTCGCCGGTGTTAATAACATTTCCGTTTTTGTCCACGAGGATAGTCGTCGGCACATAGCCTGACTGGAACCTGTCAAATTCGGAAGTATATTTCAGTATAAGGTAATCGACATTGCTGTCACCAAGGATCTGGTCGACCTCGGCTTCCATCGTTGTCTCGGAATAAACTCCGATAATGAGAAGGCCCTTATCCTTGTAATTCGTGTAGAGCTCTTGAAGATCCGGGATCTCACTGACGCAAGGTCCGCACCAGGGCTCCCAAAAATTGATCAGTATGTATTCGTAATCCTCGAAAACACTCTCGTTGTACGCATTGCCGTCTCTGTCGGTAGTACTGAATCTGACCTGATCACCTGAATACAAGATGTTTGTGTCATTGTCATGTGTTGTCTGATCTTCGGTCTCCTCTTCAGTCTCTTCTTCCTTCTCGGAACCGTGTTTTTTCTTTGTCTCTTCCGTTACGGAATCGTCACTTCTGTTTTTCTTTGAAGTCTCTGTGGTAGTGCTGCAGGAAGCGATCCCCATAATCACCGCTAAACAAAGCACCATTGCAACAAATTTTTTCATACAAATTTCCTTTCCCATATCTTGTTTTGCAACGCCAACATTATAACATTCAGGGCTTTTTCAGAATTGAGGCAATGTCCCGCCGTCTTTGTGACGAATGCATTTTGATCCGTGAAAAGATAGAGGCACGTGATGTGTTTTGATAAAATAGTAAAAGAGATCTTGCTTAAAGGAGAGCGCTAATGGATTCGATAAACGACATCGACATGCCTGAGACAGACCCTGTCCCGGAAACAGAAGCCGCTCCCCAAGCTGCCGCAACACCGGTTGCTAAAGAAAAGAAGCCCCGAAAGTCAAAGAAGAAATCTGTTCTTACCATTGTTCTCCTTCTGGTCTTCTTCCTTGTCATTGCGCCTGTCGGAACTTATTTCGGCACATATCTGATGGCGATCAAAAACGCAAAAGACGGCAACTTCGAGACAGCCGATAAATTGCTTTTGTTAAAGCCTCTTACCGATAAGCACGATAATGTATTGCTCATTTATATTGATGCGGGCAAGCTTATGGACAGCGGCAGTTACAATGAAGCTGCATTGAAGTTCTACGGCATCAGCAGTTATGAAGACTCATTAAAACTTGCCAAAGAATGCAGCGGGAAGCATGCAGATAAGCTCGTGAGAAAAGATAATTTCAACGAAGAATTAGACTGGGGATACCAGGTATCAGGCTACGATACGGAACTCGGGAAAAAGATCGAGCTTGACGCCCGTTATCACCTGGCTGCAAGCGAACTGGCTCTGTACAAAGATTATTCCAGCGACAGGATCTTAGCTATAAGCAACGAGCTTCAGGCCGTCTATGACCAGGGCTGCGAAGAAGCTTTTGATTCCTATGTCGAGAGCCGCGCAGGCGTCGCGCTTTACTATGCGCACATGGGCAATTACCGAAAAGCATCAGACATCATAGAGACGGTCAAGGACTATAACGACAAGACTATAAGCCTTTACGAAGACGTGGCCCGGATGATCTTTAAAGAAGGTGAAAACCTTTATTACGATGGTGATTTTGAGGCAGCTGCAGAGTATTTCGATATGGTCTCCGAATATTCCAATGCAACTTCTTACAGGGCGGTATGCAATGATCTTAATCTCGCATCCCTCAGCAGCGATTACGAATCATATCTTATCGACGCGTTCGGTTATTATGACGTTCCCGATGTCGGTTATGTGATCTTCAAAAACAGCAAGGTCGCAGATAAATATTTCTTCGGAGAATGGAAGTCCGGTACGTATTACTACAGGCTCGAGCAGGGCCAGAACGGAAAAGGAAATACCTTCTATACCAATATTCCGATGATCGATTTCAGCGAGAACGACAGTTTCTACTACAAAGAGAACGTTTTCTGTGCCGGAACCAGCTATGCCGAGGCGAACCGCCCCTGCTTCACGTTCTATGTGAATTCTTACTATGAGATGAGCATCTACTGCGAAAAGAACGGCCAGACATACTACCTGTGCCGCCAGCAGGCATAATTGGACTCTTTCAGGTAAAAAAGTCAAAAATAAATAAAAAATATTTATATTAAAGAGACAAAGATTCCGTGATACAATGATTCCATGTGCTGCTTCACGGGGTAATTTTTATGGCTAAATGGATAATTGTCGTTGATGATGACACCGCGAATCTCAAGATCGCAGGTCACATCTTAAGCAAGAACAATATGCGCGTTACGGCGCTCAAATCCGGTAAATCTTTTCTCGAATACATAGACGGCAACGGAATGCCTGATCTCGTCCTTCTGGATATCATGATGCCGGAGATGGACGGCTTCGAGACTCTCGTCAAATTGCGTGAGCTTGAGACCAGGAAAGGTCTCATGAAAACGCCGGTCATCTTCCTTACAGCTGATGAAGATGTTGATACGGAAACGCGCGGATTCGAAGTCGGCGTTTCCGATTTTATTCGTAAACCTTTTAATCCTGACGTTCTCTTAAGACGAATCGGCAACATCATGTCCAACAGCCAGGAGATGCAGAGCCTTAAGAGTGAAGCTTCCACAGATAAACTTACCGGTTTTCTCAACAAGGCAGCAACAGGCGTAGAATTGTCCAAGACGTGCTCTGACCAGACAGGCTGCCTTATGATGATCGACCTCGATTCATTTAAACTCGTTAACGATCTCTACGGTCACGAGATGGGCGATAAAGTGCTCATCGGATTTGCTGATCTTCTCCGCAAGACAATGCCTGCAGGCAGCAAATGCGGACGTATTGGCGGCGATGAGTTTACCGCTTTCGCGATGGGTGTCACTACGGAAGAAAAAGTCAGAGACATTACCGTAAGGCTCAACGAAGATCTCGTCAGAACAGCAAAGGATCTGATGGGTGAAGATATGGGGATCCCGCTCGGTATTTCGATAGGCGGTATCTTCGTCCCCAGATTCGGCAACGACTACAATTCCCTGCTTAAGCTCGCCGACAAATCACTGTACAACGTCAAGAAGAACGGCAAGCACGGTTACGAGCTTTACAACGAGGACGTCTTTGAAGACAGCGACAATACAGAGATTGATATCAGGGCAATATCCGAGATACTTGGCGAACGCTCCATCCAGAACGTCGCGCTCCAGCTCGACAGAGACGCATTCTCCCACGTTTACCGCTACATCATCAGATATGCAATAAGACATCACATAAACGCATGCAAGATACTTTTTACCCTGGCGCCTTCCGCAGGTGTGAGCGAAGGCAGTTTTGCCGACAGCGTCGATGAATTCGGAACACATATCAGAGAATCGCTCCGCAAGTCAGATATCTTTATGAGGAACAACAAGAACCACTACTTCGTTTTCCTCACAGACATCAGAGAAGATTCCGTACAGAAGGTCGCTGACCACATCATAAACGGATGGAAGAAGAAGCACGCAGACGATCTGGAGATCACCTATGTCACCGAATTCATCAGCAATAACGCAGAACAGGTAAAGCTTGAGAAAGACAAGCACGTCGTTGTAGTTGATGACGATGAGATCAATCTCCAGATCGCGAATAAGATACTTAAGTCCGCAGGCATCGAAGCTACCGCTCTCAGATCGGGTGAAGCCCTGCTCGATTATCTCGACAAAGAAACAGAGCTTCCTGATCTTATCCTTCTCGATGTCATGATGCCCGGTCTTGACGGCTATGAGACACTGAAAAGGCTCCGCGCCAAGGATACTTCTGTTGCGCGCCTGCCCGTAGTTTTCCTTACTGCAGATGAGAGCGCCGGTGCCGAGAAGACAGGACTGTCTTTAGGAGCGATGGATTTTATCCGTAAGCCGTTCGTTCCCGAAGTCCTGCTCCTTCGTGTAGATCACATCATCGAGCTGGTAAGACTCCAGAAGCAGCTGTATTTCGAAGTCGAACAGAAAACGAGAGAAAACAAGAACCTCTTTATCCGTGTTGTCCAGTCTCTCGCTGCAGCTGTCGATACAAAAGATATCTACGCCAAAGGTCATTCAAACCGTGTCGCGGAATACTCCAAGAAGATCGCAAAGAGAGCCGGATATACCCCTGCCAGACAGGACGAGATATACTTCATGGGCTTGCTGCACGATGCAGGCAAGATAGGCATTCCCGACGGCATCCTCAATAAGCCCGGCAAACTTGACGAAGAAGAATTCGAGATCATAAAAAAGCACTCCCTTAAGGGTTATGCGATCCTCAAGAGCATAGAAGAAAATCCCAAGCTTGCCGAAGTGGCAAAGTGCCATCACGAGAGATTCGACGGAGCCGGATATCCTTCAGGTCTTAAGGGGGAAGACATCCCCGAAGAAGCACGCATTATCGCTGTTGCCGATGCATACGATGCGATGTCGAGCGACAGAAGCTACCGCGCGCGTCTGTCGAAGGAAGAGATAATAGACGAGCTGAAGAACTGCAGCGGCGGACAGTTTGATCCGAAGTTTGCAGACATCATGATCGCGATAATTAACGAAGACACAAATTAAAGCCTGAGGTACAAGATGCATGACTAACACAAAAGATTGCAAAGAATTATTCCAAACCTCACACCTGACGCTTCTTATCAGCTACACGATCTTCTCAGGCATCCTTATTGCCGAGTCGCTGCTCATGGGCTGGGAGACATGGATGATCTTCCTGATCATAGCGAGCAACATTGTATGCTGGGTGCTCCACTTAAAGCACGACACGCCTGACTTTGTGCGTATCTGGGTATACTCCATACTCATGATGTGCACGTATTTCTTCTACGGCACGCATCTTACGAGCACGTTCGACCTCGCGTTAGTCATGTGCGCAGTAATAGTCATTTATACCATGACAGGTAAGCGCAGCCTCATCACGCTGTGCCAGTTCACATTCCTTATCACGATGACTTACGGCATAGTAATGAGCATCATAAACGGCGATGAGTTTGACGCGCTCGTCATCAGCAGGACCGTACTTCACTACTTCATGGTATTATTCGTCGGCCAGTTTGCGAAAAAGATCATCGAGAGATGGGTCGAGATCCTCGATCAGTCGAAGGAAGAAGTCACACAGCTTACGGAAGCTACCGAACGTCTTAACGACTTTCTTGCCAATGTTTCTCACGAGATCAGAACACCGGTTAATGCGATCATAGGTCTTACGAGTATCTGCATCGAGAAGTCCATCGACAAAGAAGTAACTGATGAGATGATCAACGTAAGAAGCGCAGGACGCAAAGTCGCAGAGCAGATCAGCGATATCCTCGACTATTCCGAGATTGACCGTAAGAAGGCTGTAAGGAATAACGAAGACTATATGATCTCTTCTCTCCTTCACGATCTTGTTATTGAAATAAAGCAATACAAATCCAAGAACGTAGAGCTCATCATAGACGTAGATCCTTCTATCCCTGCGGTAATGAATTCAGACGTCTCCAAGCTCAAGAAGATCCTTAAGGCACTGATCTCCAATGGTCTCAAGTACACGCAGAAAGGCGGCGTATATGTAAGGATCACAACAGAAGAACAGGAATACGGAGTTAATCTCTGCATCGAAGTAACCGACACGGGTATCGGCATGTCCGAATATGAACTCGAGAGAGTCTATGACAGCTTCTACCAGGCAGATTCCGGACGATCCAGAATGGGCGGCGGCTTAGGCTTAGGTCTTGCTATCACTTCGGGATTTGTCTCTCTCCTCGGCGGCTTCATGACCATCGAGAGTAAGCCTGACGAAGGAACTACGGTCCACGTAAGTCTTCCCCAGAAGGTCGTTGATACCACGAGCTGCATGTCGGTAGCTCATCCTGACCAGCTCTGCCTTGGCGCATATCTGCATTTCGAGAAGTATCCGAATCCTGCAGTCAGAGATTACTACAACGCAATGGTACTCAATATCGTTAAGGGGCTCGGCGTCCAGATGCACCGCGTTAATAATGCCGATAACTTAAAGCTTCTGCAGGATTCGATCAGCCTGACTCACCTCTTCATAGGTGAAGATGAATATAACGACAACGTAGAGCTGATCGAAAAGCTTGCGAAGGACATGGTCGTCGCAGTCGTTGCGAACGAAGATATCGTACTCCCGAGGAACACCAGAGTCAGAGTGCTCGAAAAGCCCTTCTACTGCTTCCCTGTGGTATCCATCTTAAACTCCACGATCGACGATAAGAAGGAAGCTGATAAGAAGCTCAGATGCAACGGCGTAAGAGCTCTCGTAGTCGACGATGAGTCCATGAACCTCGTCGTGGCTAAGAGCATCTTCAGACGCTACGGCATGAAAGTCGTTACTGCAACTTCCGGTCAGGAATCCATCGATATCTGCCGTGAGAAAGTCTTCGATATCATTTTCATGGACCACATGATGGGCGGCATGGACGGTGTCGAAGCAATGAAGAGAATAAGGACCGATGTATCCGGACTGAACGGTTCAATACCGATCGTTGCACTTACCGCAAATGCGATGAGCTCGGCTAAGCAGATGTTCCTCGCGGAAGGCTTCGACGGCTTCGTCAGCAAGCCTGTTGAGATAGAAGAACTCGAGCGTGTGTTGAAGCAGGTATTGCCTAAATCCGCTATCACATATGAAGAAAAATACGCTGATATCAGCATCGAGGAAGCGCCCGAGCCGGAAGAAGTTAAGGTGGAAGAAAAACTCAGCGATGAGGATGTTTTCGCGCAGCTCAAAAAGATCGGAATCGATACTGATGCAGGCCTCAAGTACTGCGTAGGCGATCAGGAATTTTATAAATCACTTCTGCTCCAGTTCGCCAATGAGACCTCTGAGAAGATCCCGTCACTTAAGAAATTCTTCCACGAACATGACTGGCACAATTACGAGATAATCGTTCATGCTCTCAAGAGCACTTCGAAGATGATCGGCATCATGGATCTCTCCGAAGAAGCGAAAGCACTCGAGATGGCTGCCAAAGAGCAGAAAGCCGGCTTCATTACCGAGAATCACGAACAGGTGCTTATGGATTACTCCAGGTATGCTGCAGAGATCAAGGAAAAACTAAATGCGGGTTCTGACGATGACGATGAAGTCTTTGAGTTCGAGCCCGAAGACGAAGGAGGATATGAAAGATGAGAAGTTTATTAAAATATCTTTTCAGGCCCTCCAAAAACAGCCGTGAGGCTATCAAGCTTGCATACCTCGGATCGACAAAGCCGACCCATGTCATGCTCATGATCTCATTTATCATGTGCGTGATCTTCATGGTGCTGACATTTACCACACCAAGCTACTTCGGCACGACGGCTTTCTATCACCGCATCTGCTACATTGTCCTTTACGTAGTAGTCATTTTCTGGTGCGCACTTGCAAGATACGCAGTACAGGACTTTGATAAGAGATACAAGATAATAAGCGTAACGAATGTATGCATGGCCATGATCATGTACGCATGGGCGATCGCACTCGCATTCGTAAATCTGGTGATCCGCGTTGAGCTTGACGCGACTATCTTCATGACGGTCTCGCTCATAGTTCCTTTAAGCGTTTATCTCAGTCCTATAGCCTACTTGTTCATCGCATTTGCATCCAATGTGGGAATGCTCACTTTATTCTATGTAGCCCCTAACTACGGCTTGGATGAGAATACCGTAGGCTTCGGCAACTTCATCGTTTTCTCAGTCTTCCAGATCGCAATGGGCGTTACAATGCTCTACACGAGATACAGGCTTCATGAACAGCTCGACACTGCGGCTAAACAGCACAGCGAGATCGAGATGCTCAACAAGGCTCAGAACAGTTTCTTCTCGAACATGAGCCACGAGATCAGAACACCTATCAATACGATCATCGGTCTTAATGAGATGATCTTAAGAGAAGACGTCAGTGAAGAAGTAGCAGAAGACGCAGCCAACATCAAAGCTGCCGGTAAGCTCCTCCTCAACCTCATCAACGACATCCTCGATATGTCCAAGTTCCAGTCAGGACGTATGCAGCTTCTCTACGCTCCGTACCACACCGGCAACATGCTCTCTGACATCGTCGGAATGCTGTGGATCAGAGCTAAAGAAAAGAAGCTCGACTTCCACATTGACGTATCTCCTGAGATCCCTGCAGAGCTCATCGGTGACGAAGTCAGAGTAAAGCAGATCCTGATCAACGTTATCAACAATGCGATCAAGTACACGAAGGAAGGCACAGTATCTCTTACTGTACAGAGCGAGATGAAAGAGGATAAGGTCTGCAACATGATCTACACGGTTACTGATACCGGTATCGGAATCAAGCCCGAGGATATCCCCTATCTTTTCTCTGCATTCAAGCGTGTCGACGAGAAAGTCACAAAACACATCGAAGGTACCGGCCTAGGCCTTTCCATCGTTAAGCAGCTTGTTGATCTCATGGGCGGTAAAGTCACGGTCAACAGCGTCTATACCAAGGGCTCTACATTCATCATCGAGATCCCCCAGAGAGTTGAGCGCGAAGGCAGGGTCGGTGAATACGATTTCGCCAAGGCCGGCAAGCGCAACAAGTCAGATTACATTCCGAAGTTCGAAGCACCTGACGCAAGGATCCTTGTTGTCGACGATAACGAGGCTAACCTCATGGTCGTATCCAAGCTTCTCCGTGACACAAAGGTAAGGATCGATGCTGTTACGAGCGGTGCCGAGGCACTTCGAAAAACTCTCAACATCAGATACGATGTCATCTTTATGGACCACCTTATGCCTGAGATGGACGGTATCGAATGCCGCCGCAAGATCAAGGAACAGACAGGCGGAAGATGCAGAGATACGAGCATCGTAATCCTTACGGCCAATGCGGACGAAGAAAACAGAGCACTCTACGCACGCGAGAATTTTGACGGTTATCTGCCGAAGCCTGTAAGCGGTGAGGAACTCGAGAATGAGCTATATTCCCTCCTGCCCAAAGAACTCGTCCACATCACAGGATCCAGGACCGATCTCGCTGAAGAGACGATCTCCTGGATGAACGCCAACAAGCAGCGTAAGAGTGTTGTCATTACTACAGAGAGCGTTGCCGATCTTCCGGGCGAACTGATCAAGAAGTACGGCATTGCGATCCTGCCTCACAAGGTAAGAACGGCAGAGGGAATCTTTAAGGACGGCAAAGAAATAGAGACTCTCGGCGTCCTGAAGTATATGGAAGACGCTAAGCATGCTGCAAAGCCTGTCGGTCCTACCATCAAAGAAGCTGAGGAATTCTTCGCTAAGCAGCTCACTAACGCAAATAACGTAATCCACATCTCGATCTCCAGCAAGGTCGAGAACAGCGGATTCCAGCCGGCTATGGATGCGTCAAAAGCATTCGACAATGTTTTCGTTGTCGATTCCGCGCACCTGTCCAGCGGCCAGGGAATCATGGTCCTTGAAGCCTGCCGTATGGCTGAAGAAGGCAAGAGCGCTGAAGAGATCATCCAGACTCTCGAGAAACTCAAGAAGAAGATCCACACCAGCTTTATCGTTGACAACCTTGATTTCCTCGCACGTGCAGGGCAGGTCACGAACGGCACAGCCAATATGGTCAAGTCACTCATGGGAAGGCCCGTACTTAAGCTCAAGAAGGGCAAGATGGGCGTCGGTATGACCTACTTCGGTTCACGCGAGAGCGCATGGAGAAATTACATCAATTCCATTCTTGCAGCAGGTTCAGCCATCGATACGAGAATGCTCTTCGTAACCTATGTAGGCATTACAAAGAGCGAAGCAGACTGGATCAAGGCACAGATCGAGAAGAAGATGAAGTTCGATGAGATCTACTTCAAGCAGGCCTCCCCTGCCATCTCAGTTAACTGCGGCAACGGCACATTCGGATTACTGTATCTGGAGAAGTAACACGTGGCAAAGAACGATCAATCTTCAGCGGCATCTGTGCAGGAGCCTGCAGAGATCAGAAAGCTGAGAACCCAGATCAAAAGGAACATTGTCGTTTCTGTTATCTTCCATATCATTACCGCAGGGATCATTGCAGGCGGTGTATATGGGATGACCAAAGCAGGATTTGCATTGCTTTGTGTAGCTTTGTTTTTCGCTGCTTGTACTGAAGTATTCGCGATAAGTCTGTTAAGAGAGAATAAAAAGGTCGAGCACCGTATTGAGTTGGAGAAAAGTCGTTTAGCTTCTGCCACCGTCTTTGCAGATCCGTTATACAAAAACAAGGGCTATACATACGATATGGCGCGTGAGCTTTACTGCAGTCATACAGGCAAGAAGGAAAAGGATCTCACAAAAGAAGATGTGTCTGTCATCTGGCAGTATTCTTACGATGACTTCGCATATCTTCTTATGTGGATCATTGAGAATAACCTCTATCAGCCGACCAAAGACTTCGATGAAGACGAAGCCCGGGAAGATAAAGAATATGTATCCCGTATCAAGCGCCGCGAAAAGCTTCCTACTGATTATCTGGAATCATACGACGGATATTTCATGGAAGATTCGGTCAAGAAAAAGGCCCGTGCTTTTGTTATCGGATACTTCAAAGATTCATACGAAGATGAGGTCCGCAAATTCGCAAAGGAAAACCTTAATGCAGAGCTATACGGCTTCCCTTTCCGTTGGGAAGATTACGATGCGTTCAAGGTGCATATAGATAAAGCTTATGCGGAATACCTGGAGAACAAAAAGTAATTGTTCTTACCTGTTCTTCTCCATCCTGATAAGATGTTCTTCGTCAGGCTCTGATATGCCGTCCTTATAGTGATATCCCATCTTGAGATAAAAAGGCACGCCGGTAATTGATGCCGGTATCTCTATGCGCTTTGCGCGGAGGAAATATTCGTCACTCTCGAGCGTGTTCATGATGAGTCTTCCTATGCCTTTCCCCTGCTTGTCGGGATCTACGAAGATCGTGAAAAGACTGCTCTCATCTTCCTTGCCCCAGAACGGTCCGATGGCTCCGCAACCGATGATATTATCGTCTTCAAGAACAACATAAAAATGCGTCCAGCCGGCCATCTGAAGGACATGCTCGGGTGTCTCGCTCTTGATGAGCTGATCCATCATATCTTCGGGATAATCCTTCTTATTTGAAATGCTGATGGTCTTCCTGATAAGGTCAGAAACTGCCTTCGCGTCGCTGTCTTCTATTCTTCTTACTGTCAGTGATTCTGACTTAGCAAGAGCAACGATCTCATCATAAGATACGGCGCGGATAACTCTGAAATTCTTCTCAACTTCCCTCGTCCAAAGATCGATCTCGCCTTCGATGTCAGAGACCTCCGGGAGAATAAATCCCCACACCTTGCAGCCGGTCTTTTTAAGCTCGGGAAGGAACCATTCAAAGCCCCATTCAACGTCCTCTTTTACATCTTCAAAACCGTTTCTCGCATCAACGATAAAGATGCTGTTCTTGTGCTCTCTGAGCATTTCAAGAGAAGCTTTTACGGGATCGCGGTAATCATCAAAATGCGCTTCCTTTTTCCATACATGAAGGACAACGTTATCTTTCTCTATGTATTCACTTTTTGCATATTCACTTTCAAACATATTATTTCTCCAATTCAAAATCCAATCTGAGCAAGGCCTTTCCGTTCGGGAGCGGATAAGACTCGCTCAATATCTTTTGGTAGCCGGTCTCTTTCATCGCCCTGGTCAAAGCTTCATCTTCCATCTGGCAATGAACTTCATCAAGCCTGTCAAATGCGTGAAGATAAGGCGAGTCCGAGACCCATTGATGCTCATCTATATTTATTTGAATAACACATGAGATATACTGCGGGCGGACCCGCATCATTGCCATCATGAATGCTTCATAACCGATGTATTCGACAAGCAGATTTGCGATCACCAGTTGAGCTTCAGGGAGCTTGCCGCATTCGTTAATGATATCTGCCTTAACACACTTGAGAACGCCTTCCAGTGCGCCGTAGCGCGCTTCTACAGCCTTCAGATAATCAGCATTGATATCGACACCGTAGATAGTCTTATACTTGTCCTTAGAGACATGTTCAAGGCCGTTGCCGCCTGCTATGCCCAATACCATAGCCGTATCGACAGGATATGCCACGAACTGCTTCTTCATTATGATATTCATTGCCTGAAGCTGCTTAACAGAATCAAGGCTCATGTGATTCTCATAATCAGAAAGCGATATGTCTTCCCAAGGATTACTCATTTTTAGATCTTCTCCATGTATACGAAAACAAGCTCGTCATCTACAGCCATCTGCTTAAATTCCATGCGTCAGACAGCCAGAAAAGCCTTCAGTTCTTCAAGCTTTGCTTCGGCCGCTTTCCTGCCCAGATCGTAAACGCGCTGGAGCTCATTAGGGTCTTTTACCTTCGACTTGATGTTGAGCGGCTCAGAAGGCCTTATGACGAGCACAGAGCCTTTATCTTCGCACTCCTTAACATATGCCGTCTGAGCGTTATACATCGCAGGACGTGCCTCCAGAGCCTTTGCTATGGCAGGATACTTATGAGTTACCAGTCTTAGCAGAGGAAGGGCCTTCAGAGGCTCTTTAACAAAGCCTTCAGGCTGCGTCAGTATAACGACATTTCTCTCATAGCCTTTTTTCTGAAGGAACTCCAGAGGTATCGAATCAGCCGTGCCGCCGTCCAGATATTTAGAATCGCCGATCTTTACCGGCCTTGAAAGGCCGGGCATCGAAGCAGATGCTCTGAGCCAATCGATGTTATCGCCCCTGTAATCGTCCATCTTATGATAGACGGCCCCCCCTGTGCTGATGTCAGTCGCGACCAGATAGAAATCCATAGGGTTATTCATGAAAGTCTCACCGTCAAAGACATCGAGCTCCATCGGGATATCATAGTAGCAGAACTTGGCACCGAAAATATCACCCGTAACGAGCCACGACCTGAAGCTGCAGAACTTCCAGTAGTTGCAGTAGCGCTTGGTGTAGCGCAGCACTCTGCCGTTCTGCCTCGACTTGTAATTGCATCCGAATGCGGCGCCTGCAGATACGCCTACTGAGCCGTCGAATTCGATATTGTTCTCTAAGAAGACGTCGATCACTCCGGCCGTAAAAAGTCCGCGCATGGACCCGCCTTCCATTACTAATCCTTTTTTCATCTTTATAATTCCTTTTACCCCTCAGGCAGGCTTCCCTTCCTGATATTCTCCTGAATTATCTTATCAGTTATCTCGTATAATTTCTCAGAGCCTTCTTTAGTCTTGGACTGTCTGCCGTAAACCTTTTTGGCAGTCACGCTGTGCTCTTTCCAGTCACCGCCGCCGTTGCTGTTGTTAAGTATCAACGGCTGGAAGTTATCCATGCTGTGTGCAAACTTCGCTTCGGGTGTCTCGTTAGCTTCGAACTCATCGAAAATAGCAGTGAACTCTTCTTTCTGATCTTCAGGAAGCAGCGAGAATATTCTCTCTTTTGCAGCATCTTCTCTTGCTTTCTGTGTAGCAAGGCCCTCGGAATCATAGGCATAGGTATCACCGGCATCGATCTCGACGACATCGTGTATCAGACACATGATCATTACCCTCGCTATATCGACAGGCTCATTGGAATACTCTTTGAGAAGATATGCCATTATCGCCATATGCCACGCGTGTTCCGCATCATTCTCATTCCTGCCGTGACCTGATAAATGCGTCTGTCTGAATACGCTCTTTTCCTTATCAAGTTCCAAGGCAAATGCTATCTGTTTTGCAATTCTCTCGTCCATTTTTACCTCGCATAGACAGACATCTATATAAGCTTTTCAAGCTCTGTAAGGAGCTTGTTCTTCATCCCTTCAAGCTCTTCAGTTGAAGGTCTGTTGTCGTCACTGTATAACTTCTCCATAGGATACCACCATACAGGTCCTACCCCGTTGTGTCCATAGTTTTCAAGGTCGCCTTTTCTTCTCGGATAAAGGTGCCAGTGAAGATGAGCGTCGCCCATACCCAAAAGCTCGTAATTCATCTTCTCAGGACCGAACGCTTTTGCAGTTGCTTCAGCAACGATGGACATCTCTTCCATGAATCGCAGTCTCTCATTCTTTTCGAGCTGGTAGAGCTCAGTATAATCGTGGTTCTTATACAAGAATAAAGAGTATCCGTAGAAGTGCTGGTTATCGCCGATCACTACATAACCGGTATCAAGCTCTTTAACGAAATACGGATTGTTGCCGCTCTTTATCATCGCGATCCTGTCACAGATCAAACACATATTATGTCTCCTTGTTTATCTCCATAAATACATCTACATCGTTGCGGTCGTATTCCTTAAAGCCGCAGCTCTCATAAACATGTATCGCGCGCGGATTATCAGCATAAACACCAAGGTAGATCCTGGTAAGTCCGAGCTCATTAAATCCGTACTCAACGGATCTTTTGAGTGCTTCCTTTCCATAGCCTTTATTCTGCATCGATGCTGTAATGACTATACCCCATTCCGCCTCTTCGAAAACACGGTTAAAGAACTCAACGTTGCCTATGAATTTACCCGTAGTTTTCTCCAGCATCGAGAACATCGTTGCTTTATTATCCATCTTGTCTTTGATGTAATCGATCTCCTGTTCTTCGGTCAACGGCTCACGTCTGTCGCCTATAAACTTCGCAACATTCTCGATGTCATTAACCATCTCAAGATAATCGGGAACCAGATCAAATGACGGCCTTACATATATGATGTTTTCAGATTCAAAAACCTTATCCATTAATATCTCCAAGCACATTCTTTTCTATCCACTTCGCCACACCGTCTTCGTCGTTAGAAAGTGTAACTTCATCAGCTATATCGATCACTTCTTTAATAGCGTTAGACACTGCAATGCCTTTGTCGCACATCTTAAGCATATCAATATCGTTTTTGTCATCACCGAATGCCGCGGTATCTTCAAGACAGATGCCGCTCTTCTCCGACAAAGCTTTGATCGCTTCTATCTTGCCTGATCCCAAAGGCAGGAATGCATACCAGTTCTCGCCTCTGAAACACTGGAGCTTACAGTGAGCTGTATCTGCAATCTTGCGGGCCAGAGCTTCATCTTCGAGCGCTGCGACGATCTTATTTGCCCTGCACTCCAAAGGCTTATCGTATTCGCAGTATACCGCTTTATAAAGCTTTTCCGACTCGGCAATATGCTTGCTGTTCCAATATACAGTCTTTCCTTCTGCGACCGTTATCTCAGCATCAGGCACGGCTTTAAGGAGCTCTTGGACGATGAGATTCGTCTCCCCGGCAGTAAATTCAAAACTGTAAATGCATTCGCCGTTTGAATGTATAAGTGTACCATCGGTCGTGATCTCATAATCGGGCTTCAGAAGATTGATGTAGCGCTCTGCACCGATCCAATACCTTGCTGTCGCAATCGCGAAAAGAACACCTGACTTCCTGCACTTTGAGAGCACGTCAAGCGTGTACTCCGAAACACTGCCGTCAGTCCTAAGCAAAGTGTGATCGAGATCAGTTAAAAGCAGCTTGTATTTACTCATTTCTTTACACTCTTATAAAAGCTCACATGCTTGCCCAGTTCGCCGAATCCGTTCTTAGTGTAGAAATTATAAGACGGCTTGTCGCTGTCAGTCTGAAGGAATATTCCGCTTAATCCTTTTGCCCTGACATCATCCTCGATCAGCTGCATAAAACGCGTGCCGATCCCCTGTCCCTGATAAACCGGATCAACGCACAATTCCCCAAGATTATAGTTCGTTCCTTCCCACCAATGACGGATAGAGCCGAGCGCTGCAGCAACAAGTCTGCCGTCGATCAGAAGGCCGTAATTCAGGCTGTTATGACCGCCCGCAACTTCCTTGATGTATTCAGACAACTGCGCGCTGTCACTCCAGTCATCATTCCATGGTTCTTTTCCGAAAGCCCTTTTGTATATGCTCTCGACTTCGGGTAAATATGATTCGTTAAGTATGATGAATTCTTCCATAAACCCTAATCCGTTGTTATTATTTCCTTTCGATACCCATAGCGTAATCACGATCTTCTCTCGCATGAAGAAATCGTCTTACTTCCATGATCTTTTTACCGCGCTCTTCCAATACAACATAGTAAATAACATAATTCATTACATAAATGCGGTAATACGGCGCCTTTCTCTCTTTTCGCGAAAACACCTGTTCAAAAGAATCTGGCCCGTCTTCCAGGCGTTTAAGGATTGCCGCTTCAACTTCATCCAGCAATCTGTTAGCAGCAACTGTATTCCCAAGCGTAAAAGCTATATATGAGACACCATGATCAAGTTCTTCAAAGAATAACGGGAGATAACGCAACTCATATTTCTTTTTACGCATTTAACTTTCTCCGCATTGACCCGAAAACCTGATCGTGACTCAGTCTTGCTTCAGTTGACTCAGCTACAGCATCCGCAACATCCATTATGTATTCATCAGATTCAACAAGCCTGGAATATGTCTCTATGCTCAGGACGACCATTGAACCATAACCGTTCTTGGTAAGATATACAGGCTCACCGCTCTGAACACACTTCTCTATATCAGTGAATTTATTTCTTAAATCGGAAACAGGTCTAATCTGGATCATATAATCACCTCTCAGAACTTTATCATAATTTTATCATTATTATGATTATACCTCAGGTGTCTGATTTATCAATAAACCTATTTCTTCTTGTCCTAAAAACAGAATAGACTATGTATTCTTCTCCCTATTCCTGATAACCGTGCATACAGTTACCGCATCGTCAAAATCTTTATCGGTGATTCCCAAAGCTGCTATGTCAGAGGCTACTGCGCTTTCATAAAAGCCGAGCACTTCGGGAGCACATTCTTTGAGCACCACATAGGTCCTGGCATAGTCAAACACGGCCGGAGCGATCCTCGAATTGATCCAGTCGATGATGACCGGTTCAGATCCGTCCTTCGGCAACATGACATTCAGAAAATGCATATCCAGATGGCAGATGCGGTTCTCAAGTGAGGATGACAGGCGTTCTATTATCGGAAGTATCTTATTCTTGTCTTCTTCGCTCAATCCGATGCCTGCAGTGTCTATCAGACGAGGCATCTGTACATCAGAAGGATCAGCCTGATGCACTTTGCGGAACATCTTTGCAAGAAGATCAAAGCCTCCGCTAAAGCCTTCGAACATCTTCTTTTCGAGAGTGACGCCTTCGATCAGATCCATCTTAACGATATGCGGATCTTCCGTGTCGTAATACCTTACGGGCGAAAGGCCGGCACGGTTCACCTCCGACTGCTGCCTTTTCTCGAATTCGATCCATTCCACGGGATACGCAGGCTTATAGACTTTATAGGCATAGCCATGAAAGCTGTATACATCAGCCTGTGCGCCCCTGCCTATAACGATTCCGCTGCCGTCAAATATCTTATCTGTGTTAACGCCGTTTTCAATCATACGGGTATTATATCATTCGCCGTCAGACAACATATTTTGAAGAACCCTTGGCAATAAACCAAAAAATGTTTATCCCGGACATAAATAATTAGTCCCACAGTCTGTAATTAATATAGTTTGCAGCGATCCTGCCGTCAGATCCGATCGTGAACTTCGAGATCGATCCTGACTTGCCTTTAAACCTCGCACCGGCTAAATCTTCGAACTTGAACTTCATAAGCATAGCCTGCAAAAAGCTCAACGTGCATCCGTGCGATACGACAAGGATCTTCTCATCAAGGCTTTCTGTTATCTGCTTATAAAACGGCACTATCCTGTTCCAAAGATCTCTGTCAGATTCGGCATCAGGGAAAGGTTTGTAATCAGGATCGTATCCGTTTGATGGTATCTTATGCTCGTCATACCAGTCCCAAGGCTTGCCGTTGCCCTCGCCCGCATTCACCTCTCTGATGAGCTCTGAGACCTTTGGTGTGATATGAAGCGTCTTATTCATCTCCTCTGCCGTCTGCGCGGCACGGGCCAAATCTGAGCAGTACATGACGTATCCGTCATCACAGCCCTCTGTTAAGAGCCATTTACCGATCTCAAAAGCCTGCTGTCTTCCTTTTTCTGTCAGAGACCAGTTGCCCCAGGCACCCGCATGCCTGTTAAGGTGGTGCTCCGATTCGGTATGCTGGACTGTGATTATTGTTTTACTCATGATTACACCTCTTCAAATTCACTATTACCCTGCAATATTATTAACCGCGACTATAGCCAACGGCAAGTACATAAATACCAGGTTAAGCCTTTGCCAAAGACCTTCGTTGTTTATGACCGTCTTCTTAAATTCCGGTTTGTCCGACATTACGAACAGCGCGAAAAACACCAGCGCAAGAACAAAGCTGACAATGCTTACCACTCCCGTTGCAGTATTCTGATTCTTGAATGACAGTATCGCAACCAGGAGCGGCACAAACAGGAAAAGCATAAAACCTATGACAGAACCCGCGCCATGTATTTTCGATGCGACAGTCACAACGTCCTTAGATTCATTGACACTGAAAAAGCACGTTAAGATGCATGAGCCGACCGCGAAAACGGCGATGAATACCAGCATGACGACAGTGATCCCGCCTGATACCGGATGGAAATAACTACAGACCGCAGGGAGTGATATAAGGAATAACACGCCTTCGATAAGCATCCATATATTGAACGGTATCCTGACAGGGCTTGAAGGATTTCCCAGAGCGCTTATGGACATCTTAAGGCTCTTGTATCCTTTATAAAACAGGGACAACACAAATGAAACGATGAGGTCTCCTGCCATCGCAACGATCAAAAAATACCAGCCGTAAGTATTGAGCCAATCCATAATCAAGCACTCACCAAGGTCATTCGAGAAAATTTTTTGTATTTTATTTTTTTTACCCTCATCATGTTATCAAACTTTACTTAACCCGGTTTATCAATCGTGAAATAGTTTATACCCGAATGGATATTGATTACAGCAACAGCATAGTCACCGAACACACCGTAACTGTAATACGTAATGCCATTTGTTCCGAAATCAGCATTGCTGACAACGAATCTTTGCAAACCCATACTGTCGGTAAAGCTGATCTTGAGATCGCCCTCGATCATGTCAAGAGGAATGAATACCACCATAACTCTTCTGTCATCTTCATCCATTTCTGCATCCACTTCATATGTCGGGCATATCTTTGACAGGGAATTATCATCACTGAGCTTAACCGAACAGGTAGGTTCATCAATATATACATAGTTCGGATATTCGAGCCAGCAAAAACTGATGCCGTCAACGTTTTCGAGTTCATGGCTGTTGTATTCTGCTTCCCCGTTATAATCGATTACAAGACTGTCCGTAATGTAAGGTGAATAATACTCTACCTCTATATTAGCAGGACTAAACTTGTCATAGACTATCTTTGCCGATTCTGCGTCAGGACAGTTAAGTAAAAAGCAGTCGTAGATAAGGTCATTATCATAAAGCTCTGACAAGAACCACGCATCGTCCTTTGTTTTAAAGCTGTGATCCACATAGGCAAATGTGTATCTGTTCATCTCACCGTGAGCCCTTAAGAAGGATACTATATCGCCGGTGAACTTTTCGTCTGCTCCGTACATGCCGAACATCAGATGCACATATGCAGCTCCGGGTTCATATGAGTTAACCCAGTCTCTTAATGCTTCATCTATGAGATCCGCTTCGTAGTTGTCGGTAATCTCGCCGTCTTTTGTTACGAGAACATCGAACTCCTTAACCCCGTCGTTAGCTTTAATCTCGTATGAACCTGTAACGCCCCAGAGACCTACGTTTCTCTTAATGTCAGTTACCTCGGACGTAATCCCGTACTTATCCTGACAATACCGGTTAACCTGTACTCTCAATGAAAGTTTTTTCAGACTGCAGCTGCAGACACAAAGCAAAAGCACAGCCATTATGACGGCCAAAATGGCATTTTTGATTATTCGATTTTTCCCCATATCATTCCTCTTATTTATCCCGCGGATGATGTCCCGTTGCGCTCGAAGAAATTCGTGATCACCCTATTGGCATTATAATATAACTATGGACAAATTATCGCGAAGCGTACCGCCAAGCCGCCCGCCAAAGTTCAGGATTAATAACAGCAATATCGGAGCCAGAACCAAAAGAATGAATCCAGCCAAACACAACTTGCTTAGTTGTCTCTTCTGTTCAGACATATAGACCCCTGTCATTTGCTTGGTTAGTTTTCCCCGGATTATTTAACCAACGTCATATATGCACTATACTTGTTTCCGGCAAGCACCCGGCATTCCGCATATAATTCTCTGATATTTTCGCTGCCGAATACCAGATACTGCATTTTTGAAAGTTCGCGTTCTATAGGTAATACTTTCTGCTCGAAAAGCAGATCCTCACTTTCGGCAATTTGCTTCTTCATATCAATAAGCTTTGCTCTGACCTGATCCTCATCGTATTCAACTTTTTCCGCATATACATCTTTTATGGCTTTATCAATGACTTTGCCGGCTGTTCCGTCATTTGCTAATGCGCCCATAGATTCAAAAATAATACTTGAAGAATACTGAGTTATCTTGCCGTCATTAAGGAAGTAATCCAGGCGGTATGCCGGAACATCATAAGCGAATCCCGGGAAAGGATAAACTTGCTCCCAATCACCGAAAAAGATCTTGTCGATCAGATCAGAAAGATCCGCATATCTTGCAATATCAGTTTCTAAATAACAAAACGAATAATTGTAATCATAGTAACCATGCAAGATTACTTTGCCTCCCGGAAAACAAAGCACATCCAGATATCTGCGATCCTTCTTCACATCGTAATCAGGCATATTGCATAATTCCTTTTCAGTCTAAGCTGTCATAAAGTCCCAGCATGCCTTCGTGAGCTACATCGATATAATGATCGGGGGACCGGATCTGACCGATCAATTCAAGGCAAAGGTTGCGGTATTTTTTCTCATACGGAGATTATAACATCCGCATGCGGTTTTCGATGCTTATGCCTGACCCTGGATTTACCGGTGATCGAAAACATTCTAAGAAACCAAAAAACTGTCCCAATAACCGATCTTGGATTCTGATAGACTTTAGTTATAACAAGTAAGAAAAGGCGAAGGCTGATGGACAGGATCTACGTGGCGATCGATCTCAAATCTTTCTACGCAAGCGTTGAGTGCGTAGAGCGTAAGCTTGACCCTTTGCAGACCAATCTCGTCGTTGCTGACCCCACGAGGACCGAGAAAACTATTTGTCTTGCGGTCTCGCCTTCACTTAAGGCATACGGCATACCCGGCAGGGCAAGACTGTTCGAAGTAGTACAGAAGGTCGAACAGATCAATAACGACAGGCGGTATAAGGCTCCGGGCAGAAGGCTTACGGGCAAGAGCATCTGGAGCTTTGAATTAGAGCGCCATCCGGAGCTCGAAGTCGACTACATAACTGCACCGCCGCAGATGGCGCATTACATGAAGGTCAGTTCGCAGATCTACGGCATTTACTTAAAGTACGTGGCGCCGGAGGATATTTTCGCCTACTCGATCGATGAGGTATTCATTGACGCGACAAGTTACCTGGACATCTACCACCTTAATGCGCACGATTTCACGCGCATGCTGATAAAGGACGTGCTGCACACCACGGGCATAACAGCGACAGCAGGGATCGGTCCTAATATGTTCCTATGCAAGGTCGCGATGGACATCGTGGCAAAGCACATTCCTGCTGACAAGGACGGCGTGAGGATCGCGGAGATTGATGAGCAGAAATACAAAGAGCTTTTGTGGGAGCACACTCCACTAACCGATTTCTGGCGCGTCGGCAGGGGCACGGCTTCAAGGATCGCGAAGATAGGACTTTACACGATGGGCGACATCGCTAGGTGCTCTCTTAACAGGCAGAGCTTAGGCCAGCTCTATAAGCTCCTGGGCAAGAACACAGAGCTTCTTGTCGACCACGCATGGGGCATCGAGCCGACGACGATAAAGGATGTTAAGGCTTACGAACCGGACAACAACAGTACGTCGACAGGGCAGGTCCTGAAGGAACCCACGGACTATGAGACGACGAAGCTCATCGTCTGGGAGATGGCAGATACTTTATCACTTGACCTGGTCGAGAAAGGCATCGTCACGAACCAGATAGTGCTCACGATCGGCTACGACCGGGAAAGCCTTGCAAGCGGCAAATACACCGGTGAAGTCGTCACGGATTACTACGGCAGAGAGGTGCCAAAACACGCGCACGGCACGATCAATCTGGAAAAGCACACTTCATCAACGAAGCTGATCACAGAAGCCGTAATGAAGCTTTTTGAAGCCATCGCAGACCCTGATCTTTTGAGCCGCAGATTAGGGATCGCAGCTTGCAATGTCATAAGCGAAGAAGATCTTCCGAAGCTCGAGAAGCACGAGCAGATGAGCATCTTCGATCTGGGCAAGGAAGATGAGGATTCGACGGAGCAGGACGAGAAGCTCGCCAAGGAACGCGCGCTTCAGGAAGCGATGCTCGAGATTAAGCACAAGTATGGCAAGAACGCCGTCGTCAAAGCCAAGAACCTCAGCAAAGGCGGCACGGCGATGGAGCGCAACGGCCAGATAGGCGGACACAAAGCATGAGCAAGTACGACGACATAATCAATCTTAACAGGCCGCAGTATATCGATCTTCCGCCCATGTCGATGCACGACAGGGCTGCGCAGTTCTCACCTTTTGCAGCGCTCGTCGGTTATGAGGATGCGGTCGAAGAGACAGCGCGATTAACTGACGCAAGACGCGAGATGTTAGAAGATGAGATAGCAGAGTTAAACCGGCAGCTCGGAGAGCTCACAGAAAGGCTTCCTGAACGCCCGAAGATACGAGTCACATATTTCATCCCGGACAAGAAAAAAGACGGCGGCAGATACGCGTCCAAGATTGGCAACGCAAGGACGATCGATCAGTATAAAAACGCCATCGTATTCACCGATGGCGAGGCAGTTGCGATAAAGGATATGTACAGCGTGGTGTTTATTGATGAGGCGGAATAAAGCTTGCGGCATGCGCGTTAACTGCATAAGGCCGCGATGCTAAAAATCAGTTCAAGAAAGCATGGTCTGCAAAGACGGTTGAGTTATCACTAATTTTATCATTACATTCCAAATCCAATAAAAATGCCCGAAGCAATCGCTCCGGGCATTCATTGATCAGTTTATTAAACTATTACTTTCTGTGCTTGATTGCAGCCTGTGCAGCAGCAAGTCTTG
>JAEEGF012328600.1_pt1 | contig 47519 bp, 41 predicted proteins | sample 9134171 | NCBI WGS metagenome assembly JAEEGF01 (sample SAMN16246542, study PRJNA631951) | gut metagenome | biome: gut microbiome; feature: rumen; material: AP-attached | host: Bos | place: Iran: Karaj | collected 2018-10
CGACAACACCGGCATAATAAAGATAAGTCCCTGACAGCATAGGGTTCCGGGACATCTTATATGGCCCGTCCGTCATCAGGTGCCTGGTCCTTGGCGCAATCTCGCGCCCCATCGCATCAAAAGGATTGCCCTTCCCCACGCGCTTCATATAAACGATACTCCATACGCTCAGCGAGAGTCCGGCAATTGCAATAAGGGCCGATAAATACAGACGCCCAACGGGAATATCCGCAGGAGCAGGCATTCCGGAAACCAGCCACATCAGGGCCGGAATCCCAACGATAAAAATGGCAAAGCCAAGAAAGTATCCAAGAACCTGTTTCATACCCAAGATTGTCTGAATGCCAGAGGATGATTACAGCTTTCTGATAACTTTGCACGGATTACCAGCTGCCACAACATTAGCAGGGATATCCTTGGTGACGACGGAACCCGCTCCGATAGTGGTATTATCACCGATCGTCACGCCAGGAAGGATGGTCACGCTGCCGCCAATCCATACATTATCGCCGATGGTCACGGGCTCGGCCCACTCCTTCCGGCTGTTACGCTCCACCGGATCCGTACTGTGGCAGGCCGTGTAGATACTTACGTTAGGACCGATAAAACAGTCATCACCGATGGTTACCGGGGCCTCGTCCAACACGGTGAAATTGAAGTTTGCAAAGAAGCGTTTGCCCACCCTGATCTGTTTGCCATAATCGCAGTAGAACGGCTGGTTGATACAGATATGGTCGTCACCGATGTACCCCAGCAGGTTCTTCAAGATTGAAAACAGCTCATCTGTCTGCGAAGGCATTAAGGCATTGTATCTGTGAATCACTTCCTTAGTGGCATTCAACTCTCTCAAGAGCTGTACATCAACCGCCGAATAAGGGAGTCCTGATTGCATTAGTTCTTTTTCTGTCATAGTTCAAATCCCGATTTTTCTAACCCTCAAAGATAATCATTATTCTTCAGACACACCCGTTCTGAAAGGGGTTCTGAGGCAGGTCGCCCGGCTCTGCGAGGCCCAATCGCCCCGCTGTCAGTGTTATTCAATCACAAAACTGCGCGGATAGAAATCGCTGTAGAAGCGACCGTCGGTGGCGGTGAATTTGAGGACACAGTAGTTTGGGTCCCTGACGCCGCCGGGATAGTATTCCGTGTCGCCGTCGCGCCAGATCATCTCCTTTGAGGCGGCATCCGTCAGCACCTCCATTGTACCGCGCAGCAGCATGCCCTTAAAGCCCTCGGCATCGCAGAAGTAGACGCTGGCCTTGGGATTCGCTTTGTAATGGGCCACACGCAGGGAGAAGGTATTGGTGGTGAAATAGAATACCTTAATGTCCTCACGCACACGGGGAGACAGCATCGCCTTGGTGCAGGGATAACCTTCATCATCCACGGAAGAAATGAAGGCAATCGGGAGTGTATCGGCCATTTGGCCGATGAGTTCCTTCACGCCGGAGAGGGCGGGATTCTCCGGCATGGAATCCGTAAGTGCCAGTTCTTTGCGCCAACGTTTCAGGTGTGGGAAATACATCTTCATCTGGCCGATGTATTCTTCCTTCGTGATGGGCTGCGGCAGGCCTTTGTTCACCTCGTCCACAAACCGGGCGCAGTGTTCGATCATCTCATCCATTGTGCACTCCTGCTGGAACTTGCCTTCTTTATAGCAGTAGATGCAGTAATCTTCATTCTTGCTTCCATCGGCATTGGTGCCGAGGATTTCCTGAGTGAGCGGCATTCCGCAGCTCTGGCAAAATTTCTGTTCCATATGTTCACTACTTGTCTACATATTTCCGGTTACAAAATTAGTGTATTTTACGTTCCGAAATGGCACGGAGCATCCCCATTAGGTGTGATATTTTTTACATTCTGGCTCTGCTGTCGGCGCCGGCGCCGCTACCGCGGTACTTGCTCTGGGCGGTGTTGAAGCTGTAACGGACGGAGAGTTTGATTCTCTGCATATCCAGCAGGTTGGTCTGATTGATGGTATGGCTGCCGAAGTCGGAATTGGTGTTGAAAAATGCGTTGCGTGTAAGGTCTTCCCCTTCAAGGCGCACGACAAGCGAACCGTCACGGAGCAGCGTTTTTTGCACGGCTGCCCTGAGGTTAATGAACCAGTTGCTCATATACAGGTTCCGGGAATAGCCGGGACTCATAAGCACTCCTCCCAGTTCAAACTGCCATCCTCCCTTCACGGTGAAGGTGTTGAAAAGCTGGGCAAAGAAGATGGGCTTTTTGTTGAACGTGGTCACGCGTATGCCGGATTCTTCGCGGGGATCCGGGGCATTGATGGTGAACCACTGAGGCAGGACGCCGACTGTATAATTCATATTCCAGGGGCCCACGGTCGGGGTCAGATTGACATAGGCTGACATCATGCGGAAAGGCGTTTCAATGTTACGGGGCTTCACCAGCACCACGCCTTCATCGCCGTAAGGCGAAGACCATGTGACAATGGCATCGTCGGTACGGGTGTAATTAAGCATGACAGTGACGAACTTCCATACGGCGGTAAGACCTATATTATGAGACAATTCAGGCTGAAGCTGCGCATTGCCGCTCTGCCAGATGTACCGGCTGTTATAGCGTATTGCACTTGACAGATTCCCATAATGAGGCCTGCTGGTTTTGGTACTGTAATTCAGCATTACCTGGACAGGATTCTTTGTTTTCTGGCCAATAACCCCCGCATAGGAAACGTTAGGGAACCAGTTGCCATAGTTACGGGAAAGATTGTTGGCCGGGGTTTCGGCGTCTTCATAGGCGTAATGCACATATTCGTAACGTACTCCGGCACTGAACTGGCCCACACGGGGTATATGGCAGCCGTAAGAGGCAAACCCGGCAATATTGTCCTCTTTAATGGCCGCCGCCGATGCGGGAATGTCGATACCTTCCACCTTATAGTTATCCTTGCGGCGGGAAAAAGTCTCTTCAGTTCCCACCTGCAACTGTCCTTTCCAAATGGGATAAGAAAGCACCACCTTGGCGGCGTACATCCTTCCAACGTTGTTACTGCCGCTGCTGATGGAGGCATCGTGTGTCATTTCGCTGGTTTCTTTCGATACGGATGTGGAACTGTCGTCGGTGCCATAATAATCCAGGTTCACGTCGATGCCCAGTTTTCCTGCGACGAGGCCGTTGTAATAGATGTTGGCGCCCAGATTGTACGGCTTCCGCTCCCCCATCTTGTCATCCGATACCGTGGTGAGCATGTCAGTCAGCGTCCCATTCTCGAACACATTGTCGTTCACTTCCGTATGTACGTTGTGGGTCAGGTGCAGGCCCCATTCCACCTTGCCGCCAAGGAAATGATTATCGTTAATCTGATAATTCACGCCGGCATTACCATAGATGGTGCTGCCGATGTATTCATTCAGGAGCGTACCTTTATTTTCGAAAAGCCAGTCCTCTCCGGTACGGGTAAGGCCAAAGGTCTGCTTCTGAAGGTTGCTTTCCTGACGGGAAGTGTTTCTGGAATAATTAATTCCCCCAAAGACATCCAGGCCTCCCGTGCGGTAATTCACATTGACGGCCCCGAAAGGGTCGTTCCCCCCGGCCCATCTCAAAGACTGGGCGTCGGAAGCATTCAGATTGAATCCGAATCCGTCTCCCTGCCGCTTGATGGTCCTGATGCGGACTACCGCCTGCACCGAGGCATCGTATTGTGCTCCCGGATTGTTTATTACCTCGACGCTCTGAATCTCATTACTCTGCAGGCGGTCGAGTTCACTGCTATCCGTAACCTTGCGTCCGTTGATATACACCAGCGGAGAGCCTTTCCCTATCACCTCCAGTCCATTATTGCCTTTGATAAGGCCCGGGGTCTTCGCCAGCACGTCATTGGCCGATCCCGCATTCTCCAGTACAGAGCCGCGGACATTGGTCTGAAGACCCTCTCCCGTGAGTTTTGTCTTGGGCATTACCGCACTGGCGACAGCCCCCCGGAGCATCTCGGAATCATCGGCCAAAGTAATGACCGCGCCGTCGGACGGAGCAAGATACACCGTCTTGTAGCCAAGAAGCGCCACCATCATGATGCCGTCTGTCTCTTTGGTTACTATATTGAAGGATCCATCCTCTTGTGTAACCACCCCGCAAACGACTGTTGAATCCGCACGGGAAAGGATTGCGACGTTGGCATAGGCCACAGGCTCGCCATTTTCATCCACGACCTTTCCCTTCCAGTCTCCTTTGGCCAGGACGGGAAGAGACATGATTGACATCAGCAGGAGAATAAATACTTTTTTCATAATCTGTCCATATTTCTCGACCGCAAAGTTAGAGTATATTCCGTTCCGAAATAAAAATCAATATGGACAATCATATGGACAATTGGCCGATTTTGGCGTGGAAACTATTGGACAAAAAAGGAACATTTCCTACCTTTGCCTGGAACAATTACGGAACATCGATTATGGCAAGACCGGTTACTGTCACAAAAGAAAAAATCCTTTCCGCAGCCCTTGATTTGGTGCGTTCCGGAGGTCCCTCGATCCTTACCGCCAGGAACCTCTGCACCCGCCTCGGATGCGGGGCCAACGCCATCTTTTCTTCTTTCGGTTCCATCCAGGGAGTCCGGGACGCCGTCCGGGAGGAGGCCCGGAAACTATACCGGAAGCGGGTGGGAGAAGGCTTTCTGCTCAATCCCCCGTTCAAAGGCTTTGGGATGGCCCTTATCTGGTTCGCCATGGACGAGCCACATCTGTTCTCCATGGTCATGGAATCGCAGATGCAGCCCGATTCTTTCAAGGAGTACATCGATTCCTATGTCGGCTTCAAGGCGGAGAGCCTTTCAGCCATCGCGGAGACCTTCGCTCTACAAAGGAATGAAGCCGAATTGCTTTATTATCAACTCGTTCTGGTGGCATTGGGACTTGCCTCAACCTGCACCTGCGGCAGAAGCCGGTTAAGTATCCCGCAGGTAAGCGAAATCCTCGGAAAGAATGTCAGGGCCTTCCTGATGGTCCTCCACGCAGGAAACGACGAGCGGGAGGGATTCGTACCGAACGCAGGCGGAGGGCCTGGCGGCGAAGTCGATTCCTACGTGCTCATGCAAGCGCTCGTCGGGCAGAATCACCTGCTTCAGCAACTCCGGGCAAAGCCCCGCTATATCCAGGATGAAGAGTGGGCGGAATTGGAACGGATGCTCCGGAATTCGTCCGACCTTACGCCCGAATCTCTCCGGGAAACCCATCCCGACCTGACAAAAGGCGATATCCGCACCTATATTCTGTCGCACCTGCAATTCTCCGTATCCGAGCAGGCCATCCTGCTGGGGATCTCCCCCGCCTCGGTTACCAAAGCACGCCAGCGGCTTAAAGCAAAACTTTTGTAAGAACTCGATCTGAACGTTTTGCCCAAGTCGTATGCCTATTTCAGATTTTTCTTGAAGAAACCCTCCATTTTGTCGTAGGGAATTACGCCGGCGACATCGTCATAGAGGTCCACGTGGGAGGCCCCGGGAATAATCATCAGTTCCTTGTTGCTGCCAGTAAGGAGACCATAGGCATACTCGCTGAAATAGCGGCTGTGGGCCTTCTCGCCGTGGATGAGGAGAACGGGATTCTCGATTTCTCCCGCCCAGGCCAGGAGGGGCTGGTTCAGGAAACTCTGGCAGCCGATGACGTTCCAGCCGTCGTTGGAATTGCCGCTGCGCTCATGATAACCGCGCGGGGTCTTATAGTAGGCATGATAGTCCTTGACGAACCAGGGCGCATCCTCAGGCAGAGGGTCGATGACGCCGCCTGCACGCTCATAAGTACCTGAAGCATAGTCCTTCGTGCGCTGGTCGGCCAGGGCCTTGCGCTTTTCCTGGCGCTGGGCGGGCGTGTCTTCACTGGCGAAATAGCCTTCCACATTGACCTTGCTCATATCGTACATGGTACTGGCTACGGTCGCCTTGATTCTCGGGTCAAGTGCCGCGGCGTTGATCGCCATTCCGCCGAAACCGCAAATACCGATGATGCCGATGCGTGCGGGATCGACCAGGTCGCAAGTGGAGAGAAAGTCCACAGCGGCGAGAAAGTCTTCCGTATTGATGTCCGGGGACGCCATTCTGCGCGGCTCTCCGCCGGATTCACCGGTAAAGGAAGGATCGAATGCAATGGTCAGGAATCCGCGCTCGGCCATATGCTGGGCGTAGAGACCGCTGGACTGCTCCTTCACGGCGCCGAACGGACCGCTCACCGCAATGGCGGGGAGCTTCCCCTCGGCATCCTTTGGCATGTACATGTCCGCCGCCAACTCGATGCCGTAGCGATTGTGGAAAGTAACCTTGCTGTGATTGACCAGTTCGGACTTTGGGAAGGTCTTGTCCCATTCCCGGGTAAGATTCAGGGTGCTCATATTCTCGTTCGTGTTTGTTTTGCAGGCAAGCAGCACCGGGGCCGCTATAGATAATACGATAAAACGCTTGACATTCATATCCATAAGCTTTGTCAGTGCAAAGGTAGGAGGTCTTGGGGGAAATCCCTTACCGATTTTTATTTAATTTCTACCAAAATCGCAGAATTCTGCATTTATTTGTAGAAAACACGACAAAGACAATAAGGACCGACAAACACAGACGTCATTTCAACTTGGTTTTGTTCCTATAGGGCCAGAGGGCCTCGACCGCCATCATGGTGCGGCCGATGAAGTGGCCCTTCGGAGCAAGGTTCAAATCTCCTGTCTGTTCCTGGTAGACCGGGACCCCATAGGTGTCTTTGAACTGTTTGCCGAAGTCGCCAGTCTGCTTGCGACGAAGGAGTTCCGGGAAGAGCCGGATGCGGCCGGGCCAGTAGATGGCGTTCAGGAGGACCAGGTCGGACATGGATTCCGGGTCGAAGTCGAAGAGCCATTCCCGCATCTTGTCGGACTCGAAGAAAATGGCTCCGTCCGTGGCCCCGCGGCGGAAGAGCTTGAGCATAGCATCGTCCAGCGGGTGCCAGCCCTCTTTGATGGTGCGTGGGAAGCGGTCCAGTTCGGCGTAAGTGGAGATGCGGAGTTTGACGTTCATCAGCTCGATTCCATCGAGGAAATTGATTTCGAAGAGGCCGGGCTCCGTTTCGATGACCATCTCGTTTTCGCGGCCGGAGAGGACTTTGCGGGCCACTTCAAGGCATCCGGTGCCAGCCTCGAAGGGAATTTCGGCACCGTCGTGGACGGACTTGGTGAAGCGGCTGAAGGGCAGGTCCCATTCCACCGGATTCACGCGGGTCACGCCGGTCAGGAAGAGCAGGTAGGAGTCGGGAAGGAAGCTGTAGCCAGGATTGACCACGATGCGAGCGCCACGCATCTTTGCGGCCAACTCCTGCAGGAGGACAATCAGGCACTCGCGGCCGGGGTCGGCGTCCAGCCAGTCCAGTTCCTCGGCGAGGCGGGCCTGGAGGGCGTCGATGGTGACCGGAGCGTAATGGGTGGTCCGGGTGCTCTCGAGAGAGCGGTTGAGTGTGTAGAGGAGTTTTTTATTCATAGCGGAAATGTTTTATAGCATATCTATACGAAGTCGCATTTTATAAAACGGCGATTTTAGGCCCCAAATGGCACTTTCCTGATAATAATTTTTCAAAATCCGCATTGTATCATACCCTGCGGCGCTTGCAAAAACGCCAACAATCTCGACAAGCGGCTGCAAGTATAGTACGCTTGCAGTAGCGTCCAAACACGATGGTGTAGAGAGCAAGAAATATAGGGATGCCGTGACAACTTTAGCGGCTGCCAGACGCATGCGGACTTATGAGCAGGAGGAAAGTATTCGTCAGCCCATTATCCATTTGCCCGCTTTCGGGATCCGGCGGACAAGGGGACAGATGAGGGCGATGGCGCCGAAGGTCAGCAAAGAGCCGGCGAGGATTTCGACCGGCGTCGTCCAAACGGGACCGAGAAGCCCGTCGGTGCCGAGGCCGAGAGCGTTCCTGAGCCACCCTGACACCGGGACAAGGATCAGCAGGTGGCAAAGATACATTCCGTAACTCGCCTTGGAGACCGGCAGTACGGCCTTTTCGAAGAAACGGCCGCCTCCGCGTATCTTGCGGAACAGAAGGATCAGGGCGGTCGTCATAAGAGGGATGGCGATGGTGTCATTGTGCATCGGCCCTTCCCAGAGGGCGGCGAAACTGACCGGTCCTTCAAAGGGGAATACGCCGTGCGTGTCGGCATCGATCCTCCCGAGGACGCCGAAGAAACTGATGGCGAAACCGCCGAGAAAGAGCGGAACGGCTGTCAGCAGCGTTCTTCTCCAGGAAAGTTCTCCGACGAATCTACGGAAATAGAGCCCCAGGAGCAGGAACCCGATGAATCCGCTCACATAATAGAACACGCCGTAGGTATTCCAGAAGGCTTCGCCCCAGAGGGGAAATTTTGCCGCGTTGGGAAGCCCGGACGGCCCGTAGACGACAGGCATTACGCCTCCGGCCCAGTAGCGTATGAACGGAATCAAGGTCGTGAAAAGCCATATTCCGAGATAGACCTGAAGTTCCTTTTTCCCGACCTTCTCAGCCCAGGGAGAGAGAAGAGGCATCACCAGATAGACGCCTATGAGCATATAGACGAACCAGAGGTGACCCGCGGCGTAGTTGAAATTGAGCAGCAGGTCCTTCAGGTTCTGCACCGGTTCACCCCAGACAAGCGCATAAACCAGGCTCCAGAGGAGGAAGGGCGCCAGGACCCTTACGGCCCTCCGGCGGAAAAACTCGCCGGGGGAATAGTGGAGCGGAAACTGTAAATAGCTGGAGGCCACCACGAAAAGGGCCACGGCGGCCCTTGTGAACACGCAGAATCCGGCCACCCAGAAGGCGTCGGCCTTCGTGAGGATGAGCGATCCTTCTCCGCCAAGGTAAAACGGTTCCGTGCAATGGGTCACCACGACCATAAAGCAGGCCGCCAGCCTCATCCAGTCTATCCAGACCTCTCTGTTTTTCAGTTCCATATCGTTCATACTGTCAAAGATACTCCGTTTTTCTGAAATATTATTATTTTTTCATTAACTTGCAATCGCGACAGAGAAACACAGGAAGGTTCGATTATGGGGAAAATAGCGATTAGCCCGGACGTCCATGGGAGGCGGTTCTGGGAGATAATAAAGGAACATAAAGAGCAATTTGACAAGATCGTCTTCCTGGGCGATTATGTTTCGCCCTACTCTTATGAGGGGATCACCGTAAAGACGGCGATAGAGGTGTTCGACGAGGTGCTGAAGTTCAAAAAAGACAATCCGGACAAAGTGGTTCTGCTCTTCGGCAATCACGATTTTTCGTACATCGAAAACAGCATATGCGAGAGCCGTATGGATTATGCCAATTGGGACAGGCTAAATGGGATGTATTTTGACAACATCAAATCATTTGACCTTGCATGGGAGACAAAGATTGGCGACAAACGTTACTTCCTGTCCCATTCCGGCGTGCGGAAGGGGTGGTTTGACAGATGGGTAAAAAACAAACTGTTCAAGTGGGATGGCGACGACCTTCCGCCCGCCGATTATTTCAATAACCTTTTCCACGCCGCCTATGATGACGGACGCAATCCCGCTACGGAATCAACCCGTGATTTTGAACGGGCTATCGGCGTATATTCATGGTATCGTGGCTGGGCCGGGGAGAATGACGGCTCAATTGTATGGGCCGACATCAAGGAATACGCGAAAGAAGGGACTCTTAAAAGCGATTATGACAACGTGGTATTCATCTGCGGCCATACACAATTGAGACGCGACCCGATTATAAGGGATGAAGTCATGTGTCTTGACTGCAGGAAACCGTTTGTTCTGGATACTGAAACCGGAAAGGTTAAGGAACCGGACTACAGCCCGAGCACGGGGCGGATGGGAAGTCCGTAGCGGCGTTCCGTCGTGGACATATCTACGGAGATGCTGACCGTAACGCCCGGGATATTTACATACTTGCCGCTCAGGAACATAACGCGTCTGCTGTCGTTACCGCCAAAATTACCGGCGGCCCAATAAGACACGGAGCTGCCTGCATTCATCCGGGTCCCGTCGATCATGACACCAGCCGCCGGGAGGAAGACAGAGTTGTTATTCTCAAGGCAAGTCACCCGGAAGCCACCTCCTTCCCAGTCCCACCGATATTTATTCTTGTCCAACAGGGTCTCCCATTCGGCGGCCGTCGGGGTACGCCAGCATCCGCCCCAGTTGACATGGGCGGCGTCATCTTCCGGATACAGGTTGACGAACTCATAACCGGATTCTGTCATGGGGCCCACTTTATATCTTGTAACGGTGAAGCCGTCGTAATAGCGATAGTTGTCCCATGAGAAGTAATTCTTGGAGCTCGTTTCACCCCAGGCGAAGTAATCCCCCGAATGATCCACGGCTTCGGCTCCGATATTCATCGTGGCCATCTTGATGCCGTTGCCCATATCCACGAACGCATGCCCCATATGGGAAGATGTAATGGGCTGCGTCTCTTCGGTACTGACAGCGCGTACCTGCATCCCCCAATACCTTTCATAACGGTTGAATTCACCGGTGGGAATCGGCAGGAAGCATAACTCGGCCTTTTCGCGGGCCAGCCAGGCGATGGAACCGTATAACGCATCTTTACCATTGAGGGAAGAGGTCCAGTAGTATCCCTCGTATCCTTCCCCCTCGTTATTGTGCCAAAGTGAAATTGCGGACCGATAGCCGACGGCAGGGAGGAATATGCTCCGGCCGTTTACCGTGCTTGTGATCTTCATCCCGTACACGCCATTCTGCGCGATCCATTCGTGATTGCACCACCAGGCGAGGGCCTCGAACTCTTTCGCCGTCGGCATCCTCCAGCCTTCGCCGAACACCGCCCGCGCGGCATCATCTCCCACCTCCAGCACCGACTTGCCGTCCGGAGAACCGGAACCGCCCCAGCGGAACGCCTGACCGGAAGGACAATACTTCTTAACGGTCATATCGGAAGAACCCGACCACTTGTAGCTTCCCACGTTATACCCGGACATCCCGTCTTTCCAATAGTAGTTGATGGGATTATCGTAGCGATGTCCGTCCTGATAATGGTAATCCGTCTCACCCCAGGCGTAATAATCGCCCCCTTCTTCCGGAGCCGTCGCGCCCAGGTTATAGTCCGCCCAGAGAAGTTTGTAGGCCGTCCCGTCCTCGCGCCGGATAACAATGCCGAGGTCGACTGCCTGAGGGCCGGTCGGGACCGGATCCTCGGTCGTGAATGACTTTACGGCGCCGAACTCTTCGACAGATCCGATGGTGACGCCGGCCACGAAGTAGTACTTTGTAGAGGGGAGCAGGGAGGTTATATCCGCCTCGAAGTCTCCGCCCATGGGAGGCATGTTGCCGGCTATGACTTTCTGTCCCGATGCCTTGAGCGCCGCCGCGTCGCCGGATTGGGTGGAATAGTAGAAATATGCGCTGACCGCCGCGCTCTCATTGCCCGTGATGACGGTGGAACCGTGAAGGCGGGCGGATTCCGCCGTGACGAGATTGGCTTCGGTCGTCATACAGTGGACGATGAGTTCCGGTTCATCATCATCTTCTTCTCCCCCTTCGATAAAGTCGTGGGACGGGACAAAGGAGACCTTGGTGGCTTTTTTGAGGGCTTTACCCACACTCAACTTGACGAGGCCGAGCGGGATGGAGTTCTCCTGGGCCGTAGGCGTTATAGCCTTTTCTTCATAGTTAATGACAATCACACCGATCGCTCCGGCATTCCTGGCATTTCCCTGTTTTTCGACATACGTCAGCTCTCCGCGGAGGAGCCCCACGACCTTGCCACTTACGTCTTTCCCGACGAAATCCTCCGGCTTGCCGACGGCATCCAGATAGCAGAACGGCACGTCGCTGCCCATCGAGAGGAATGCAGAGTTAAACTTATCGTACTGGCACCACATCGGATAATCCTTTCCCCCGGCCGACACCATCACACCGTATGAGAAAAAGATTGTCATCTTGACCGGCTTCTCAAGCGGCTCGAATATGAAGGTGATATCATTTTTTAAGGTTCCATCTTCGTTATAATCCTTCCGCTCCACAATCAGATAATTCCCGACAGAACAAAGACATTCGAAATGGACATCATGATCCGGAAGGATGATCTCCGCCTCGGATGCGCCTTCCGTAAATGTATACCTCCACGTATCCGGATAAAAGAGTTCTTCCGGAATCACTGGTGCTTTATAGAAACGTTGATCATTTATGCCATAGAAACCGGAACCCCAGTTTTCCGAACTATTGGCAGCAAGCACCAATTTACCTTCCTCGGTCGCACCGAAATCATAAAGGCCCGCATCACAATTATAAACGGAGGTGGCGAGCCACTGTTTGCCACGGAAGTCCCTTGCAGGTGAGACCTTGTCCGGACGGTGAACGACTTCTCCCTCGAAATACCGGGTACCATCACCTTTCAGTGCCGCCTGAATGGTCTCCAGGGCACTCTCCGGCAGGATTCCTACAGGGATTGCATCAAAAAAAGTATAGTCTTTCGCATCGAACTCCCTGTCCGTGACGACGAAGAGCGCACACGCCCACTTGTCATCCACCTTATCATAAACATCCTGCAGAGATTTATCGCCAAGAGGAATACAGACCGGATAAGAGTTATCGAGAGGTGGAATCTCGTCGATATCCTCCGCATACAGGAAGTAGTCCGTTCCGATATAACCCGCCAAACCGGCCGCGTGCCGGAGCGTGAGTGTCTTTACGGGGAAAGAAGCCTCCCCGATATGAAGGTCGGACAGGACATACGAAGCGTCCGGTTCAGGTACTACGGGGCCATCCGGTCCGTCGGGTCCGACCGGTCCGTCATTCTCGGGATTCTTGTCGCAGGAGACGGCGAAGAGAACCATCATGGCCGTCATCAGGAAGCTCATTACCTTTTTCATAAGCGGGGATCATTAAAATAAACGTTGCAAGTTAGTGATTTTTGGCGGATTTTCAACGCCGCTTGTTTTTTTTATGAAAAGTTCATATTTTTTATGAAAAGTTCATATTTTTGACGGTAACTATTAAAACGAACACAATGAAAAAGTTTTTTGCTCTCTTCGCCGCGACCTTCACGATGCTGATTTTCGGCATCAACGCCCACGCGCAGGATGGATTTATGACATTCTCCCACGGGGATTTCCTATTGAATGGCCAGAAAATCTATGAGGGGGAATTCCACAATTATTTCAACGCGGAAGAATTCAACACCATCAATGGCGCCCTGCAGCAGCGGAAAGCCGGAAAAGGGCTGTTGATTGCCGGCGGCCTTTGCGCGGGCATCGGCCTGGCCAGCTGGATCGGAGGTGCCTGCATCTGCACATACGCCGACAGCCAGTATGATTATTACCTGGGATATTGTTGTGCGGTTAGCGGTGTTGCTTTGACCGCAGTCGGTTCGACAATGCTGGCCATCGGTACGCCGCTCTACTGCATCGGCAACAGCCGGCTCAAATGGGCGGCCAGTAATTACAATTATCGCAAAGAAATGACCCTTTCCCTTGCCGCAGGCAGCAGCGGTTTCGGCCTGGCCCTTAAATTCTGACGTACCTTTTGGACATCTTCGAGAATTAGGGCAATGTATAGGGTCTAATAGTACGTCACGCCATACATCGCCTGGAAGGCTTCCTTGATAAGGACGATGTTTTTCTTGGCGGCGGCGAAGGCGAGATTGATATCCTCCTTGTCGGTGATGTTCTTGGTAAGGGTGCGGACGAGGGTTCCGTCGGCGTCGAAATAGCCGCGGAGCTCAATTTTGGGATCCTCCGGGAAGCCGTACTTGGAGAACCAGAACAGCGGATTGCCGTCATCGTCATAGACGAACTCCTCGAAGAATTCCTGGCTTCCCACATTGTATGTACGGCGCACGATCAGAAGAGTATAGCCGACGGGATGGGGTTCGTCCTCCTTCTCGATCTCCCGGTAGTAGTACTCCATCTTATCCTTGCTCTGCCCCGATCCGGCCCAGTTCTGCTGGCGCACTGCGGTCAGATAATTGACGTTGGGAATCTCATCCTTCTCATACTGCTTCACGGAAGCGATGGTCTGAAGACGCAGGGGATACTTCTCACGGGCGAGCTGGACCCGTTTGTCCGCATTCTTGTTCGGGGCGGCAGGCCTGGCCTGCACGGCGAGGGCAGTCACCAGAAGCGTCGCGACCGCCAAAAGGGTAAAAAGGATACTTTTCTTCATGGTTGGACAATTTATCTTTGCAAAAATAACAATACTCAAGCTTTTTTTTACTGATTATGCTTATTTTTGTGAAAATAAACTAACTTGCATTGTTTTTTAACAGTATCGACGATGAAAAAAAATTTTCTTCTTCTCACGCTGATTTCTGCGTTGATTCTGATACCCGGATGTGAAAAAATCAAAGCCGGCGGCTCGGATGTCATCACGGATGAGTATGAACTGACCGGCAACAGCGTTTTCCTGCAAGGCAGGGTCTTATTTAACAACGCTGACCTCGACAAGGTTTCTGATGTTTATTTCCTATTGTCGAAAAACAGCAAACCGTCCGACAAGAACGCAAAAAAGATCGAATCCGTCCTGTCCGACAAATACTTTTCGGGCGTTGCCCCGTCCCTTGAGCTATTGACGACGTATTATTACCAGGCCGTCGCCGTCTATCAAGGAAAGAAAGTGTACGGGGACATCCGCCATTTCAACACGACGGAATATATTCTGAATGCGGTTGATCTGGGGATTGTCGTGGACGGAAAGAATATCAAATGGGCCTCCGCGAATATCGGCGCCTACAGAAGCGTGGAATATGGTAGTTTCTTTGCCTGGGGCGAGACGAAGACGAAGGCAGAGTTCACCTGGGAGAATTACAAATGGGGAAAGTCCAAAGACAATCTCAAGAAATACAAGGCGGCCGATATGACCCTGGAGCCGGAGGATGACGCAGCGCATGTCCATCTGGGCGGGAATTGGCGTATGCCCACGCAGAAAGAGTTTAAGGCCCTCGTGGAGACGAAAGGCAAAGAAGGTTACGAGTGGAATTGGTATCGTCTCATTGACGACAATGAAGATCCGGTTCTGAATGAAATCGGAGATCAGATGGCATTTATCCGGATCAAAAATACCACTACGGGAAAATATATCAATATCCCCTTTGCCGGGCAGAAATATAACAGCACGTATTATGGTATTTACACCAATTCGCCTTACGGCTGGCTCTGGTCATCGTCGATTTATAACAACGATTACTCTATTGCATACGATTTCTATTTTTACGGCGGTTATTACTGGAACGTAGACGCTACCGGCACCTGTTCGCGATACTACGGTCTCCCCATCCGTGCCGTCTGCGAATAAACGGGAAATTAACGTTGCAAGTTCGCGTTTTTCAGCGGACTGGAATTTTATTCCTACCTTTGACAAAACATAAAAATAACCGCTTATGAAAAGATTTTTCGCTTTTGCAGTCATCGCGCTGATGTGCCTGCCCGCCCTTGTATCCTGCAAGAAAGACAAGACATCTTCCTCGAATTTCTTCAAAATCGACGGCGAGGAGCAGACGATCATCCTGGCCCGGTCCTACGAAGACCTTCCCGACGAATATTTCCTTACTATAAAGCTCGAAGGCAATCTGGAATTCCTTTTTGAACTCAGCAGAGCCAACAAGGGCAAGACAATCGACCTCCTGAAGCCCGATCCGCTGGCTCCGATGCCCAAGGCGTTGATTTCGGGCCCCGGCGATATTACCTATTATTCCATTGTAGTTTACGATTCAGAGAAGCCGCTTGAGGAATACGAAATAGCAAGCGGAGATCCCGCGGTAAATTACCCCGCTCTCGGAGAAGGAAGTTATATGAAGATTGATGAAAAGAAAGGCAAGATCGTGCTCGACTTCGAACTCAGAAACTGCCGCTTCTCTCAGCCCTTCAATATCGACGGCATCACTGACGGCGCCACCATTTCCGGCCACTACGACGGCTTCGAGAAGTACATCGCCCCTCCGAAATAACAACATTACCACAGACAAAATGAAACAACTTGCAAGAATCCACATCCTGTTGGCTGTCTTGCTGATGGCTGTTGTACCGGTATCCCTGTCGGCACAGAAAAAGACCATCAAGAGAAAAGTCGCCATCGGCCGCTTCAGCAACGAAACGCAGTATGCAAAAGGTCTCTTCTATGACAAGGAGAACGACCCGATGCGCAAGCAGGCCCTGGACATCCTTTCTTCCAAACTTGCCTCCAGCGGGAAGTTCATTCTTCTCGAAAGGGAAGACCTGGATATCCTCGTCGCAGAGGCAGGAGAAGGCATGAACAAAATCGGCGCTGACTACATCATCCTCGGTTCCATCACCGAATTCGGCCGTAAGGTGGAAGGGCAGCAGAAAGTCTTCTCTTCAACCAAGACGCAAACCGTGGAAGCCGGAGTCAGCATTCGCCTGGTCGAAGCCGCCACGGGCCTGATCATCTATTCCGATGAAGCAAAGGGCTATGCCGAGACCTCCACGAAACAGACACTGGGCATCGGCGGGACCGCCGGCTTTGACGCGACCCTGAGCGACAAAGCCATTTCCGCCGCCCTGAGCCAGCTCGTCGAGAACATCATCAACAAGTGCATGGACAAACCCTGGAGGTCATACATCCTTTCGGTGGACGATGGCTCCTATATTATTTCCGGAGGTGCTTCCCAGGGGCTCGCGGCCGGGGATCAGTTCAATGTTTACAAAAAGGGCAAAATCGTCAAGAACCCCCAGACCGGACTCAATATTGAACTTCCCGGGCAGAAAATCGGCGCCATAACCATCCAGACTTCCTACGGAGATACGCCCGAAACGGAGATTTCTTTCTGCACCTATGAAGGCGAAGCCCTTGACGCGGAGAACCTTGGCAATTACTACATTCTGGACAAATAAGCTACGCGCATATGAAAAAGATGATCATTGCCATACTTGGTGCCCTGATATTGACAGGCTGTGGCGTCGGATCTTACACGGTTTCTTCCGGCAAGGCCGACGAGGGGATGATTTCCTTCGTCAGCGAGTCCAAGACGCCTGTTACCGTAACCATTGATAATGATAGTTTTGATGTCTCCACGGTAAAGGCCAAAGCCTGGCGCAAGGATAGAAATATCAAAAAAACAGCCCAGAATACAATTTTCCTCTCTCCCGGACAGCACCATGTCGTCGTGAGGATGGATGGAAAAGAGGTATGCAATAAGAAAGTTTTCATTTCTGCCCAGGAGCACAAAGTGATCGAGCTATGAATAAAATCATTATTCTGGCCCTGGCAGTTGTCATGCTTTCCTCCTGCGGCACGACCAGTACGCTGTATTATTGGGGCGGGACACAGAATGGAACGACAACCTACGAAAATTTAGCTTACCAGTCTTACAAAAAACAGACGCCCAAGAGTCTCTGCGGCCTTATAGCCGTATATGAGAACATGGTCACAAATCCGGGAGGAACCCGCCAGGTCCCCCCTCCCGGTATCTGTGCTGAATACGGGTATCTTCTCCTCACCCCGGGGACGGCCGAGACATTCATGAATAATGCTACGCCTGCTCAGAAGAAGCTGTTTAACTCCAGCGACTTCAATGCCGCTTTCCTTGAGAGAGGCAAAGAAATGCTTCAGAAAGAGATTGAGTTTTATCCCGAATCGGCAAAGTTTATCGAGCCGTTAATCAAGAAACTTGCAAGGTGATATGAAAAAACTTATTCCCATCATTCTTCTCGCCGTAGCTGCAAGTTCCTGCGGCCTGTCGAACCAGGTGACCAGAGAGTCCCAGTATGCCGCCATGTACAAAGATATGCCGGTTACAATCCTGGTGATGCCGCCGATCAACAATACGTCCAACGTGGAAGCCAAGGATCTTCTCTATACTTCTATCAGCCGCCCGCTCGCAGAAGCCGGCTATTATGTGATTTCCCCGCTTCTTGCCATGGAAGTCCTCAAGGCGGAAAGTGCATATGATGCCGAGCTTTTTATTGACAAGCCGCTTACGATGTTCCGGGACTATTTCGGCGCCGACGCAGTGGTCTTTTCCCAGATTGACGACTGGACAAAGCGCGGGTTCGGCATCGATACCAAGATCCGCTACATCATCAAGTCTACCTCATCCGGCGAAGTCCTGTTTGACCGCAGCTGTGATCTGTACCTGGACCTACAGTTTAGATCAGGAAGCAATTCCTTATTAGCCAGTCTCGTAGATCTCGCCGTTTCGGCGATTGAGACAGCGGCGACCGAGCATATCGTCGCCGCCAGAAAAGCCAACTACTTTATTTTCCGCGATATTCCCCGAGGCAAATATAATCCGCTGTATCTGCAGGACAAGGAATTTGCGGCAGAAAAGAAAGATATCAAGGCGCAAGTAAAGTAAGAGATTATCCCGGGTTATGGCCTGACAAGGCGTACGGGGTTCTTTCTCTGGCCGTAACTGGTACTGCCCAACGCTTCCCATGAGTAATAACCATCCCGGTTGGGCGTATCCAGCAGCGGATTCAGTACGATGACCTTCAGGTAACATCCATCCGATCCCGCAATGCCGAAAGACCTGGCCGAGCGGCTGCCCATAGGGTAAAGGAAGGAGATGCTTTCACCATTCTTACCCGTAAAGACAATCCACTCTTCGCCATCCTTCTCTATGGCAGACTGCGTGCAGCCTTCACGCAATTCCCTGATTTCCGCGAGGGTTGGCAGCCTCCAGCCATCCGGGATATCGGTTCCCGGGGCGGTATCTTCGCCAGCCCACTGTACACTGAGGCCCAAATCAACTGCTTTGAGGGTGCTCTGGGCGCCGGAACTGAAAGAGAACGCTGTCAGAAGCAGCGCAAGAAAAGCTATCTTTTTCATAGCGGGCATGTTTTTAATTCAACCGGATCATAGTGGTTACCACCATGCCGGCGTTGCCGTCGCTGCCGATGGTGGTTTTGATCTTGCCGCGGTCTGCGCCCACGACGGAAGTATAGAAATTCAGCTGCGTACCGTTGGTCATATAAGCGACGAACTGGAGCGTGAGCGAAGAGGCTTCGAAGCGTTCGAGCCTCAGGGTACCCGGAACAATCTTGCCCTGATACTCCGCCGCACTGCTCCAGTCGAGCGACACATATTCCGCCGCATCCTTGGAAAGGTCGCACTCCCAATAGCCGGAGGTGCCGTCGGCCACATACGCAACCCCGTCCACATATTCATCTTCTCTTGAAGGATAGTGTTCCGGCAGTCTCCTGGAGGAAACGGTGCCGGCCTTGGGATCCAGGGTGTAAATCTGAGCGCCGTCATACTCGTTTCCGTCCCACCAGCTGAGTTTATCTGTTGTAGAGATATAAGCCTGGCCCGGGTCCATTCTCTCGTTAAAACTGCAGATGAGGTTTCCGAGGGAGACTGAACTGCCGGAAACGGTCAGATTATAAAAGTCGGTGCAGGACACCGTGCGGGTCCAGGAATCTTTGCCGTCTCCCTCCTGGATTTCTTTCTCATAGGTATCGGCATAATACAGCTTTCCGCCGATGGAAAGGAGGAAGGACTCTTTGCTCGCTTCCACCTGTAGAAGCACGGGTTCATAGGAAGGAGGGGCGATGATTCCCTGCATTCCGCCCATTGCGCCGGGATAGCCGAAAGTCCCGCCCAGGCAAGTGCCGCCTGCAGGATAGATTTTCCAGCAGGAGATATTGTTTCCCAGCACGTTGACAGCATCCAAAGTGCTGCCGTTATCCTTCAGGCAGATAAGTGACGGAAGCCCTCCGGGATAGATTCCATCATAATTCCAGCCGCCTGCCCTCACGAACAGGTCCTTGCCCAACTGGTGGAACCAGCCGTTGAGGAAGGTGGGCTGCTTGAAACCGTCGTCCATCCCATCCGGAGCTCCGGCCTCCAGCGTCCATTCGAACAGGGCGCCGTCGCTCTTGCGGATAAGATAATGGGCACCGTGACGGTCGTGATACTTGGCGCTGAAATCATTGATGATTTTGGAAAGTGCGTGACGCGCATTCTTGTTGCCGTCCGTGGGATAATTGTTCCATCCGCCCTTTACATCGTAATGGCAGTTGGCAAGCCACAGCCAGCCTTCGCCGACAGGAAATACGAAGCCGGGCGAAATGATGAGGTTGGCCCGGATGGTCTCGGCCACTTCTCCATCGGCTCCCTCTACGTCCACATTATACGTGACTTCTACCATCGAACCATCGGGAGATACGGTATAAAGGGCCTTCGGGCCGATATTGACATCGCCTTCGGCCTTGGTAGCGACTCCTCCGGAAGCGAGAGCAAGCATTTGGGCTCCGGTGATATTGGCCTTACGGAAGGTTACTCTGGTATTACGACGTCCTCCTTCCTTGTCGCAGGAGGACATCAGGATAAGCAAAAAAGCCAGTGAGGCAAAAACCATTTTTTTCATACGCAAGCGTGTTTTCTGCAAAGGTATCTTTTCCGAATGATTGCCTTGTGGCGGATTCCACCACAAGGCGTTGATTTGCAAGGATAATTCGGAATGATATGATATCTTTGCAAAGTGATGCGCCGATTCGCTTTCATATTATTACTTGCATTGGTTTTGCCGGGAGGAAGCTTTCCCGGCTTTGCCCGGAATGACAGCGCCCCGCGGTTTGTGAACTATGGCGCCGCCGACGGCCTGCCTTCCAATACCGTTTATGCCATCGCCCAGGATGCCGGCGGGACCCTTTGGATAGGGACAAGGAACGGGCTCGCCAGCTTTGACGGAAGGCGTTTCCGGAGCTGGAAAGAGTACGGGAGGGTGAATGCCCTCGCCATAGATCGGGAGGGCCGCCTGTGGGTTGGAACCTCGGAAGGGCTGAGGGTAATGGACCGGCAGTCTGTCAACGGCAACATCCGGGCGCTGCACGCCGATGCGGAGGGTTTTGTCTGGGCCACCGTGGGCGATACGCTGCTCCTGAAGTTGTCTTACAACAAGGACGGCATCCGGGAGGAAGCCCGCTGCTTCTACGACAAAAGGGATTCGGAAGGAGATTATCCGTATTATCAGATCTATGAGGCGGCCGACGGGAAACTTTGGCTGGCGGGCCGCCTTGTCCATAACCAGTTCATCGAAGACAGAAACAACCCGCACATCACGCTCCCCTACTGGGAAGGTATGTTCTGCAATGGAAGTTATGCCGAGAGTGGCGGGAAACTATACTCCTTTGAAGACCATACCTCCCTCCTGCATACCTATGAGGGTAATCATCCCCTCCCCCTTGGCCGCCTCCCCATCGCCCACGCAAGGCTGCTCACCGACCATTTCGGTCATCTCTGGGCGGCGGGATCCTATGGCTTGGGCATCGTCGACACCGTCCATCCGGAGCATTCGGAGGTTTTCCTCCACAGGGCCGATGACCCTTCCAGCCTTTCCTCCGGGGAACTGTACTGCATCTTCGAAGACCGCCAGGGCAATATCTGGGCGGGCGGCGACAACGGCCTCTCCGTGCTGTCTCCTGCCTTGCAGCAGGTGAGACTTGTCTCCACCGCCCAGGTATCCGCCCTTATGGAGGATCATAATGGGAAACTCTGGATCGGTACGGCCGAAGACCGCGTTTCCAGCCTTTACGAAGACCGTTCCGGCACCGTTTATGTGGGTCTTTGGAACAATACCGGATGGGAGGTGTGGAAGGACGGAAAAATGGTGCACAAGGACCGCCTCACCGGCACGCTTCCCGAAGAGCAGACCGAAGCCCGGTACCTGGACGGGGCCAATTGGATCTCGGATTTTCTGGAAGACCGGGAGGGCCGCTTCTGGGTGGTCTCCTGGGAAGGCGTGGGCCTCAACGAATGGGACCGCCAGACCCGCCGCAGCCTCCCTCCCCGATGGCTGAGTCCGTTCCGCTATCCTTCGCCGCAGGTGGATTCCAATATCTATGTCAGTTCCCGGCTGGGAAGCCGGCTCATCGAGGATGCCCACGGCAATCTGGTTTACGCCACCACCCAGGCCGGACTTAACATCATCGACCGGGAAACCGGCCTGGTCACAAAGTACTACAAAGGCAATTCATCCATCCCCGACGACTATGTCACCGACCTCTGCCTGACGCCGGACGGCGCGGTCTGGGCGGCGACCCGGAGCGGACTGTGGAAGGTGCCCGATCAGGTCGGGCATGACGAGGGTGCGACTTACCTGGAGGGAATGCTGGTGCAGTCGGTGGAGGCCGATGAGAAAGGCCGGCTCTGGGCCGGGACGGAGGACGGCCTCTGGTTTATCGACACGGACGGCAGCACGGGCCGCGTGCCGAAAGAGCTGGGGTTCCCCTCGGATATTTATGGAGAGCATGTTTCCTGCCGTCTCGCAGACGGCTCCCTGGCCTTCGGAGGCGCATCCGGCGCCGTCTCATTCCATCCCGACAGCCTGCTCGCCATCCGGGCCGGCGGGAATCTGCCGCTGGAGCGGATGGTCCGCCACCGCTACCGCCTGAACGGCGGGGATTGGACGGAAGGCGAATTTCCCGGATTACCCGAAAGCATCAGCCCCGGACGCTATGTCCTGCAGGAGCAAAGCTCCGATATCTTCGGCCGGTGGGACCGCGGTCAGAGCCGGGAGCAGAACCTTCGCGTCCCGCAGCCGCTCTGGCTCCGATGGCCCTTCCTGCTGCTGTATGCGCTTCTTCTGACCGCCTTCGTATGGATGGTTCTCCGCCTGAGGGAGAGGCGTCTCCTTGTCAAAGAAGTGGAAATGCGCAACCGCCTGTTCTCCATCATCTCCCACGACCTGCGGAATCCCGTCTACGGGAACCGGATGCTCTCCCGCCAACTGCTGGAGCGCGTCGACGAGATGTCGCCCGAGCAGCTCAAAGAAGGACTCGGGCAGCTGGCCAATTCGGCCGACAACACCTCCTCCCTGCTGGAAAATCTCCTGCTCTGGTCTCTGAACCAGGAGGGAATGCTGGAGCCCGTGATGCGGGACGAAGACCTGACTGCCCTGGCGGACGAAGCCATCGGCACCATTCCGGGAGGGGAGATCATTACGGTGGACATCCCCTCCGGCCTTACCGTCCGCACCGACCGCAACATGCTCCTGACCGTCCTCCGGAACCTGCTGGACAATGCCGTCAAGGCGACTCCGGACGGGGGGAAAGTGGTCCTGCTGGCCCGCGGCGAAAGAATCACCATTACCGACGAAGGCCCCGGCCTCAAGGAAGGAAATCCGCAATGGGGTCACGGCCTCGGCCTGGTAATCACCCGCGAACTGCTGGAGAAACTGGGCGCCGCGATGGAAATGCATAACCGGCCCGAGAAAGGCCTCGAAATAACGATCGACTTATGAAAAATGTCCTTCTTATCGAAGATTCCGCCGTATTTGTAATGGGGCTGAAACTGGCCCTGTCGGCCGACGCCTCCTTTGGGAGTATCGAATCCGTGGCTTCCCCGGGGGCCGCGGTGGCCTACCTCAACACCCATCCTGATACGGACATTGCCGTAGTAGATATCACGCTGGAAGCCGAAACCGACGGACTTACCCTGCTCGGCATTCTTCGCGAGGCATTTCCCGGGATAAAGACGCTTGTCCTGTCCCATTATAAGAATCCGGCCTACATCCTGAGGGCCATTACCTCCGGTGCCTGCGCCTATCTGGCCAAGGATTCCGCGCCCGAGTCCATCGTCAGGGCCATCGGCGACGTGGCCGGAGGAAAATGCCTGTTCTTCGGAGAGACCATCGATTCGGCAAAGATTCTCCGCATTTTCGGCGGCAAGGAAAACCTGGAAATTCGGAAACCACAGGGCCTGACGCCCCGCGAACTGGAAGTGCTCCAGCTGACCTCTTCCGGTTACAGCAATCCCCAGATCGCATCGGCCCTGGAAATCTCCGTCAACACCGTGGACAGCTACAAAGAGCGCATCAAAGGGAAATTCGGCCTGGACAGCATCGTCGAATGCGTCGCAACGGCCGCCGCCAAGGGGATCGTGACGGTATGACCCCGTAGCGAAATTTGATTTTGTGCCGATTTTTGCCGAACTTTGAGGGATACGTAAAATCGGCCTATGAAAAAGATCAAATTTCTGCACATACTCGTGGCGCTGCTGCTCGCGGCGATGCCGGCCATGGCGGTTTTCACCGGGAAGAATCTGGACGTCACGCTGTCCAATCTGCGGCGCGAACTTTTCCACGACTATCGGCAGATATCCCAGACTCAGGAGCGGCTGAAGGCGAAATACGAAGCCCAGCACCGGCAGATGGTGGACATCGTAAAAAAGTGCAACGAGCAGTCGCTGATGCTGTATTCCCAGAAACAGGAATACACCTTCGACATCAGCTATGCGCTGGAGAAGGTGAGCAAGGAATACAGGGATTTCAACAAGAACCGCACGCCCTACGACCGCGTCGTGTCCAAACTGGATATCGAGATCAACCGCTACGCCCGCCTCATCGAGTCGCTCCGCCGCCTTCCTCCCGAACTGAAAGAGGTGGAAGTCGTTCCGGACAGCCTGGCCTATCATAACGACACGCTGGACAGCCATCTGCAGGAGAACGAAAGCCTCCTCCAGCAGGAATTGCAGGAACAGGTGGAGCTGATCCTGGCGGCGGAAGCGGCGGCCGCGAAGGAGACGGCGGACACATCGGCCGGAGACGTACCGGCGTTCATCCTGAGCGAGCAGGGCCAGGTGGACCGGGACACCTGCCTGTTCTACGCATCCGAACTGCTGAAAATGTACGCCGCCACCCGGGAGATGGTCATCGCCGACAGCACCCATTACCGCGAAGCGCGGCTGCGGATGACGGAATCCTACGACTACGCCCGTGAATACTATAAGACGCTACAGAAAAACGTTTTCGTGGAAGGGCAGACCCCCTGGATGCAGTTCCTCAAAAATCCCGCGGCCCATCGGGGGCAGATCCGGGCGGATATCAGCAACAAATACAGTCTCGCCTTTATCCGGCAGATCTTCAAGGGAAGCGCCGACTCGGATTATGCCGACAAGGACAGCCGTTTCAACAACTCGGCATCCCTGCTGTGGCTGCTGATATATGTGGCTGCATTCTTCGCACTCTGGGGCCTGTCCGCACTGCTTCTGTTCCCCTTCTTCCGTTTCATCAAACCGTTGCGGAAGGGTATAGCGCCCGAGCAAAGGCGCTATCTGGCCCTGCTGCTGGGCAGTATCATCTTCATCATACTCAGTTACGAAGTCACGACCGACGACAGGGTGGCCAAGGGCATCAGCCTGCTGCACACCTTCGTCTGGCTTCTGATCGCCATCACGGCGGCCCTGCTGATCCGTCTCAAACCGGACAAACTGAAAAACGGCTTCCGGAATTATCTGCCCACCATCTGCACGGCCATCTTCGTCATCAGCTGCCGCGCCCTGTTCATGCCCAATGTCGTGCTGAACCTGCTATTCCCTCCGCTGCTGCTGGTAATGACACTGTGGCAGCTGGTCGCCAATCTGCGCCGGGGCGGGAAGTCGGACAGGGCCGACGCGGTCATCGGCTGGGCGGCCTTCGGCATAACGGCCGTGGCCACGGTCCTCAGTTGGGCCGGATTCATCTTTCTGGCGCTCATCATCCTGGTGTGGTGGTATTTCCAGCTGGCGCTTATCCTGGGCATCGCCACGATCTGGGACTTGTTGCTGCTGTACAAGGAACGCCGGCTGGACAAGCGCGTGGAGGAATATAAATCACGGATCAATTATGTATCCGGTCCGGCCAAAGAGAAACTGCTGTTCGGGGCCTCCTGGTTCTATGACCTGATCCGCGAGGTGGCCATCCCGGTGCTGGTGATGACGTCCATCCCGCTGTGCATCTCCTGGGCGCTGAATATCTTCGAGTTCAACGACCTGTTCCGCCAGATCTTCCTGGATCCTTTCTTCCGCCAGGGCGGACCGGACGGGTTCCGGATTTCGCTGTACTCCGTGCTGATCCTCTCGTCGGCGTTCTGCCTGTTCCGTTATCTCAACAAGGCCATCCACACCGCCTGGCAGAGTTTCGAATACCATCGATTCCTCCGCAAATACAACCGGAAGAGCATCCGCAACAACGAGATCAACTTGTCGCTGGGCAACAGTCTGATCAGCGTGGTCCTCTGGTTTATCTATACGGATCTTGTCATCATCATCCTGAACATCCCCACCGGCTCGATGGGGCTTATCGCCGGCGGTCTGTCGGCCGGTATCGGTCTGGCCCTGAAGGATATCATCAACAACTTCATCTACGGCATCCAGCTGATGGGCGGCCGCCTGCGGGTCGGGGACTGGATCGAGTGTGACGGCATCCGGGGCAAGGTGACGGACATCAATTACCAGACTACACTTGTAGAGACCCTCAACGGCACCCAGGTGGCGTTCCTGAATTCCTCGCTGTTCGGCAAGAATTTCACCAACCTCACCCGGAACAATGCCTACGAGCTCACGAATATCACGGTGGGCGTGGCCTACGGAACCGATTTCCAGCGCGTACGGGAAGTGCTGGAGAAAGGGCTGGAAGTCCTGAAGACCAAAGATGTCTATGGCCGCGACGTGGTGGAACCCAACTATGGCATCCGCATCCGTTTCGGCGATTTCGGAGACAGTTCCGTGGATGTTTTAGTGAAGCAGCATGTGCTGCAGCCCGAAAGGATCGCCTATGTGGAGCGCTGTAAGGAACTTATCTATCAGCTCCTCAAAGAAAACGGCATCACCATCCCGTTCCCGCAGCGCGACGTGCATATCATTCCGCCGGACGGGGAAGAGTGATCACTGCATTCCTCCCTGCTCCTTTTCAAATTGCCGCCAGGTGCTCTTGAACCAGTTCCGGAGGACCTGTTTGCGGGCGGGAATGAGGAAGGAGTTCTCGATGGAAATGCGGCAGAGCTGGCGGATCTGAGCCAATGAGAGGTCCCAGCCGACGGCGACGGCGAGGTAATCGCCCGTGAGGACGCTGCGCGCCTGGTAGGCGGCGTCGTCGGAGCAGATGATGATGGGAATGCCGGACTCCAGATACCGTCTGGCGGGATGCTTCGCGAAGTCCCTGCAATAGCCCAGGGCGGAATTGGACACGGGGCAGATCTCCATCGGGATGCCCTTTTCCATCACGGCCTTCTCCAGTTCGGGATAGCGATACAGATTGAAGCCGTGACCGAGGCGGTCGATGCCGCAACGGAGGGCGACGGCGATCTCTCCGTTCTCCCCGCGCAGGCTTTCACCGGCATGGAGGGTGAGGCGCAGGCCGGGATTGTCCACGATGATCTTGCGGATGCGTTCTTCGTAGCGGGAAAGGGAATAGGAACGGTCCTCGTCATTCACGATGTCGATGGCCTTCACCAGGTCGTATTTGCCGTCCTTGACATTTTTCCAGACCCAGACCGCATTGTCCATAAGAAGGTCGAAAAGCGGATCCCAGGCGTCATTCTTACCGGCACAGGCGACGATGGACAGGGTAAACACCGGATCCACCTTCCGCACCTCCGCCAGCGCCCGGATATAGGCCTCCGCCCGTGCCTGGGCGTCCTGGCGCGTACCGAAAAACGGCGAACGCAACTCCAGATGCTCCACGCCGATACTGTGATAATACAACATGACCCGGGTGTAGTAATCCTGCACCAGGGCCGGGGTCGTGCATATCGCGCCGCATTTGGTGAAGATGCCCTCGAACCAGTCCCACATATAGCCGTTGTGGGGCGCGCCGACAACCGTCCAGTTACGGCGGAAATCATCCACCGTGAGACCGTCATCCAGGCATTCCTGCATCGTGCGACTGCCATAAGGCGCACCGGGTCCGATAAAGCGGATCTGCCAGTCCGGCGTAATCACCAGTTCGGGATGATCTTTCAGAAACTCCACCTGCAGGTCCATCGGCAGGATGGCGTCGGCGTGGGCGTGGAGATCGGCCCCCTTGGGCATTCGTTCCAGAAATTTGTACAGGGGCGTCTCATAAATGGCGGTATCCCGCAGGAAGTCGAAGGAAGTGCCGAACTGCTCCCTGAAATCGGCCTTCAACTTTTCAAATTTCCGTTCCATTGTCGCATTACCGTTTGTAATGCACGCAAAGATATGGAAAAAATCCCGAACGAGGAAATTTAATTCTACTTGAAAAAACTTATAGACCTCCGGTGCGTATGGTGTCCCAAAATTGCGCAGACCATACACACTTTGCCGGGCTTTTCGCGTATGGTGTCCCCAAAAATCGCAGACCATACGCACCTCGGCACTCGCTAAAGAATCGCGTCCGGTAATTTCCAGACCAAGGACTGGCTATGCGATATTCTCCGCGACGAACTTGGCTATCGCCGCCTTGAGCGCGTCGGAATCTTCCGTATCGAGGATCTCTATCCGGTCCGCCAGGCCGAGATAGAAACGCCGCACGGCATCGAGGCCGTTGAGTCGGGTGTCGAGGATCCAGACGTCTTTTTTCTCCTCGTAGAGTTCCTCTTCCGGAAGATTTTCCGCGCACGAATACTCTTCCATCAGGTAGTTCTTCGCCGCGACCGCCATCCTCAACTTGATATGATAGCTCTTCTTGCCTTCATCCAGCCAGCGGAATACGTCCACCTTGCGCGGCGGCTTCAGAGAAAGCGGATAAAAAGGATTCTCCATCTCCGTCTCTATAGACCCGATACGTCTTAGGCGGAACTGCTTATAAGAACGGCTCTCGAGGTCGTAGCAATAGACGTTCTCGTCATTGTAGAAAAGGTTTACCGGCACGACGAAACGGTCTTTCACCCGATCGCTGTTCCCGCTCGAGTAATCCTTGAAGATGAGTTTCCGGTGCTGGTCGATGGCCTCCTGGATGGTAACGACGAAGCCTATCTCCCGGCTGATTTGCTTAAGACTCATCAGACGACTCCGCTTCTGCGCATCCGACATCGGAACGGTCCTGCCGCCGTCCCGGACATAGGCGACGCCGTCCCTGTGTTCCTTGTCGGAATAGAGATAGGCAATCTCATACCGGGAAGGGCGGACTTTCAGACGGATGGCGTCTTCGTCTTCCGTCACCTCGATGATAATGTTTCCGAGCAGGGATTCCTTGAAAAACAGTTCCTTCTCGGCATCGAGGAATTGGACAAACGTATCCAGCGAGACGACCTTGTTTACCGGATGCCCCAGTTGGGCGCTTCTCTGCTTGTTAATCCCCTGATAATTGGAAGAAAGCCAGGCGATATCCGCCCGGAGGCCGGAATCCTCCGCGCGTAAGGGATCCCCGCCGTCGTTCACCCCGAGGTAGAGCGTGCCACCGTCGGCATTCAGAAAGCCGCATACGGCCTCGAATACCTGCCCCTTCCCCTGATAATCGAGATCGGGGCCCTTGCCGTCATTGCGGAAGACATAGGAGGCCTTGAATTCCACCTCGTGGTTCTCGGTGCGCCCGTATTTGCCGATCCGGACAGCGGCGACTTCCCGATAGGCGTCCTGCACGCCGAGGAGGGAGCAGATCTTCCGTCGCACCTCCTCCGGATCGGCCTTTACCTGGTCTCTGAACGCGGCCGAAATCCGCACGCCGAGCAGAAGAGCGCCGATTCTCGCGGGGAGCGACCCCGTCTCCAGACCGACCATTGCCCGGATCAGGACATCCTCCGGACTGTCCGCCTCGGACAGCAGGCGGAGGACGGTCTCCCGCTCTTTATCCAGAAAACCGTCTCCCGGAACCGTCACCGGCTTCCTCTGCGCAAAAGAAAGCACGCCCCGGAGATAGGCCGCTTCCGGAGCCAGCCGGGCGAGGCCCTCCTCATCTCCGACAGCCCGCCGCAGAAACTCCGCGGCCAGCAGGGTCCTGTACCTGACGAAGGATGATTCTTCCCTCGCACGGTTGGCGATGATGTCGGAGAGACGCCCGATCGCGTCGGCACCATCTTTCCAGAGGTCTTCCGTCTCCGCGGCCGGGGCCGGCTGCACCTTATCAGCCGGAGTCACGAAATCCGCCAGGATATTGTCGCCCTCCTCGTCGAATTCTACGGGAGAGTCCGCATCGGGGCCCGTCGCGGAACAAAGATTCACGTAAATCGTGTCGTGCGTATCACGGACATTCTCGACTCGCATCACACGTTTGTCCCCCACATGCAGATTCTCCACCGGGACAAGAACCGATATTCCACCATAACCCCGCGCCGTCATCCAGTTGATCCGGTTGAGTTCGGGCAAGATCCGCATTACTTTCGCTTCGAGCAAAGTTTCCTGCCGCTCGTCGCGTCCCGCCGCCTGGATGGCAAAAGCCGCATAGGTCCGTTTGACAGAGAACCGGACTCCGTCGTCGGAGAGGATCAGCCGGGCGCCGGAGATCACATCGCCGTCGAAAAGATACGGAGTGATGTCATCCGTCTTCGTGCCGCAGATGAGATCCTCGCTTACGAGCGTCCCCTCCAGCGGGTCATCGCCGTCGAGCGTCTCGCAGACGTACCGTCCGTCTCGGACACCTTTCACCCGGATATCCACCGTGTCTCCGGCCAGATACTGCTTCCGGGGGCGTTTCTCCGGCTCGTAACGTTCCTGGGTCCGCAGGAAAGTCGCGGCAAAAAGGGCGAGCGCATCGATATTTTCCTGGTCGGAGGCCTTCAGTTTCTCTTCCCGGCTGTTTTTCGTGACCACTTCCACTTTGTCATTGCATACCCCGAAGGCCCGGGCACCGGCCTCCCCCACTTCCGACGAAAAGATGCTCAGAACTCCCTTATTGCAGACAACCTTCCCTTTCCCCATGAACTGACGGGAAACCGGGTTTCGCCTGTCGAACCGGATATTCCGGGTCATCTGATAGGAGATAATGTCCAGCGTGAGCGATTCCTCGACCGTCCCCCATCCGATCCCCGGTTTGGCGACCGGATAGGAAACGGCATTGAGGGCCAGCCCGACGAGGTCGTACCGGGACCGCGCCAGAGCCGACGCATACTCGAGGAAGAGGAGCAACTTGCTACGCAGCTCCTCCGAAGACCTCGCCTCGTGGAGTATCAGGATTGCCGCGCACACAATCTTCCCGTGAAGGGTCAGGGCATCCCTGTCGGGCTGCGAAAGGTCCGGAGCCGCCCTGCAGATCCGCCGTCCCTCCGGGATGAAATCCGTAATGATCCTGTCGAGAAACGACAGAAGCTGAAGAGTCGGGATCTCCTTCCCGATGCTCGCCGTATGAATCTTCTTGATAAAATCCGTGCCGTTCCCGGCCGCGGTCGCCGCATACCGCTTTTCGAGGTCTTGAATAGTCATCGTGTTTCGTTTTTCCGTTCCGACACAAAAATAATTATTTTTTTGCGGGGAAGTTGTTATATAACCAATTTTCACTCCCTTTATAACTTCCGCTCTATATTCAGAAGTATCCGTGTCTCAATAATTTACGAGTCCTTTGTAAATTTGGGTACAACTATAGTACAATAACATTAGTGATTGTCTCTGTCCAAACCTTTGTTTTATTTCTGAAATTGTGTATATTTGCACAGTTTCGGAAATACAATGAACTATTACGAATTCAAAAAGCAATACTCGGGGCAAGGCGTTTTTCCCTTGAACAGTATAGAGAGAAGCAGCGACAACAGCCTTTCCTCCAACCTCAGGCGCTGGAAGGGCGAGGGAAAAATCCTGCGCATCCGCCAGGGCTGGTACCTTTTCCTCGATGAGGCAGGAAGGGCGGACGTACGTATGGCAGCGGCCGGTAAAATCTATTGTCCATCTTACCTCAGCCTGGAGTATGTCCTCTCGTGGCACGAAATAATCCCGGAAACTGTCCTTGCGCTTACATCTGTGAGTACGCTGAAGACCGCCGTATTTGACACTCCGATCGGTTATTATTCCTATCGGCACGTTTCTCCGAACCTGTTTTTCGGGTATAAGCCCCTCCAGCCGAGGGATAGTTTGCCGTGCTTAATGGCAACCCCGGAGAAAGCCCTACTGGACCTGCTTTACTTCCACCCTGAATACAAATCGGCCAGCGATATGGAGAATCTTCGCCTTGACAGGGATACTATGCGCGAAGAGTTTGACTGGAAGCGTTTCCGTGCCTTTTTAGAGCGATTTGACAATAGGGCTCTTTCACAGAGAGCCGCAGTAATAGAGAAAACTTATGCTTGACCTGCAAAACATCAGAGCCTTTTATCCCGGTTTTCCGGAAAGTCCTGACACTGACATCCAACTCTATAAGGAATATCTGGAGCTGATGGTCCTGGACTATTTATCCTCCCACTCTCTGATTGGGAAACTTACGTTTATCGGTGGCACTAACCTGCGTCTTCTCAGGCAGATAGACCGGTTTTCCGAGGATTTGGACTTTGATTGCAAGAATCTCTCGCAGGAGGAGTTCGCAAGTCTCACCGATGATGTTGTCCGCTTTCTAAGGCGGAACGGTCTTCCTGCTGTCGCCAAGGAAAAGGAAAGTGATGCCCTGACGGCTTTTCGCAGAACCATTCAGTTCCCGCAGCTGCTTTACGACCTGGGATTGTCCCCTTACCGGGAAAAGAAGTTCGTGTTGAAGATTGAGGCTCAGGACCAGGGAGTGGATTATCGGCGAGAGATGTTCACCGTGAACAGAGACGGCTTCTATTTCAGGATCCCCTCACCTTCAGATGCCACGCTGTATGCAATGAAACTTTCCACCATTCTCCACCGCGGGAAAGGCCGGGATTTCTACGATGCCATGTTTCTGCGATCCAGAAGCGAACCGGATATGAACTATCTTTCGCAACGGGAGGGCATTGCAACCGACGAGGAACTGAGATGCCGGATGAAGCAGGCGTGCGACAGGACGGATTTTCGCCTCAAAGCACAGGATTTCAAGTACTTGCTATTTCATCCGGAAAACTCATCCTGCATTTTGGACTTCCCTGCCCTATGGGAATGAATGGTTGCATTTAACTTGCTGCGATAGAATGGAAATTCCGACTATTATAAACAACAATCATCAGTATGAAAAAGGATAATGTACAGTTAACTACAGCCGGCAAACTTCTCAAGGACCTGAAAAGGTATGAGAAGAAGCATTGGGACTTCAGCAAATGAACCCCCACGCACACTTTCGGTTAGTCCGATAACCTTTTTCTTTAATTTTTTGGTTATTATACTAACCTTTTTTATCTTTGTATAAAACTTAAGGGAAATGGAGACTCTTTTCAAGAAGCATCGACTGCTTATTTCGCAGGTGAGTACGGATATCGTACGAGACTCAATGAATACCATCAAATGGGAAAAACAGCTGGTGGCTATCAAGGGGTCCCGGGGTGTCGGCAAAACGACACTGATGCGCCAATATATCAAGCAGAAGTATGGTGTACAGGCAGGTGTCGCACTGTACTGCGTCTTGGACAGTATGTACTTTACCGAGCATACGCTTCTTGAACTTGCCGAACAGTTCCATCTGCACGGTGGTGAGCATCTCTTCCTGGATGAAGTTCATAAATATCCCACTTGGAGTAAAGAAATAAAAGAAATACTGGACCTGTATCCGGAAATGAAGATTACCTTCACCGGTTCCTCGCTCCTTCAGATACTGAACGCCGATGCCGATCTGTCAAGAAGGGTTTTGAGTTATGACCTCTCAGGGCTGTCTTTCCGTGAGTATCTGCGGTTTTATCACGGAATAGCGTTGCCGGTTTATAAGTTTGCCGAGTTGCTTTCGGATGCCGACGCCATATGTGACAAAGTATGTAAAGTATGCCGTCCCCAGGCCCTTTTTGAAGAATATCTCCGTGCAGGGTACTATCCTTTCTATGACGGTGATATTGATGATTATTATAGCCGAATAGAGAATATCGTGAATTTTATAATAGAGCAGGAGATGACGGCTTTTTGTGGAGTGGAACCTGCCTATACCAGAAAATTGAAAGCGATGCTGATGTTTCTTTGTAACAACTTACCTTACGAAGTGAATATCGCCAAACTGGCTTCATATCTGGAGTTGAACAAGGCCACAGTGCTGGCCTATCTGTCCGGAATGAAGAAAGCGGAACTGCTTCATCTGCTCTACTCAAAGAATGCATCCGTAACCAAAATGCAGAAGCCTGACAAGATTTACGTGCATAATACGAATATACTGTATGCCCTTGCGACAAAAGAGAACATCGGAACAATTCGTGAATGCTTTTTCGTAAATCAGGTGTCAAAAGGGCACGAGGTCGAGTATGGGAAATCATCCGGAGACTTTCTTGTTGACGGCAAATACACAATCGAGGTCGGCGGGAAAGACAAGACTTTCGACCAGATAGCCGACATTCCTGATTCATTTGTTTTTGCTGATGAGATGGAGTATCCCGTTGGCAAGAAACTGCCACTCTGGCTTTGTGGGTTCTTATATTAAAATCAGACTGGAAATAGACATATGAGTATTACACAGGAAGAATTCCGCAAAAGAATTCACGAAATCATCCAGGACAAGATATTCTTCTCCAACATCAGCAACAACCCCGTGGAGGTGGTGGAGAAACTCCCCGGAAGAGATCGTGCCGGGCAAGGTACTCTTTGATGGTTTGATGCTCTTTGACGGCATAGAGGGCAATTGCCAAATTCTCGTATTACTTAAGCGAGGCAGCATATTATTACGAGGAGGAGGATGAATATGTTCAGTGCATTTCTATGGCAGAAGGCAGAGCACGCACTTTTTTGCGACGATTTGCAATTTTGTAAAATATATTTCATTAATTTGTAAAACATCTTTTTGAAAGATGAATTATGGCAGTATAATTATTCGATACATTGATTGACGGGAACGGTCACCTGGAGATTCCCGAAGGCGTGAGGAAAATCCTTCCCAATACGCTTATGAACTGTGAGAATCTCACAAGCTTTTCCATCCCCAGAAGTGTAACCGTCATAGGTGCCTGTTCATTCTTCGGGTGCAAGAACCTCAGGCGCGTCGAGCTCCGGGAGGGATTGCGGACGATCGATGTCGCCGCATTCATGGGCTGCTCGAATCTGGAGAACATCGTTATTCCAGAGGGAGTACGTATCATTGCTCACGATGCCTTCAAGGGCTGCACAGGCCTCACCCGGATTGTATTACCCACAAGCGTGTCCATTATCGGCCCGGGAGCCTTCGAAGGGTGTTCGTGTCTTACCGATGATGACCTGTCTCTTATCGCCGCAAAGGAATCGGTTCATGACGTTCTGGACATCACCACCACGGCCTGCGTTGCAGGGCCGAAAGAGGCCATAGTAAAGGCTCTCAATCAGGCGTTCCGGCTGTTCGGTCGCGACAAGATTGTCGTGGATGCCGATGCCAGCCTGGAGGAGATGAACGAGAAGATTCACGAAGCCAACTATCGTATGGATGGCGATCCGGAACTGGATGAACAGCCTGCGGAGTGCGGCGCCGAGTTCACGCTCCTTGACTTTTTGGACGATTACAACAGAATGCACAGTCCGTGCAAGAACTTTGTCCTTTCCTATATCGATGATGGCCCTGGGTATTCATTGAGGGGAAAAGGAATGACAACGTCGTTGACACTGAAGGGGCCGGCGACTGGTTCACTGCCGCTTCCAGTAAACCGTCTCGCTGATGCCCATCAGACTGCCTTTGACGGCGAGGCGGCCGTCCGGGGCGAAACGGACCACGACATTGGCCCGGATGCCGCGCTGGGGATCGTAGATCTTGGTGTCGCCCCACTGATTCTTTTCCGCATTGTAGCGGAGGCCGTCCATCAGCACGATGCGGTCGCAGGGGATGTTGCGGAGCGCCTTGTTCGGATTCTTTTTGTCCTTGATCTTTTCGCCCGTCACGGGGTCGATGGAATTCTTCACCCAGATCACGCGAGCGATGTAGGTTCCGTCGTCCTTTCTGGAGATGCGGGCTTTGTATTCATAGCCGGCCTGAACGGAGCTGTAGGTTCCGAGGATGGCATCCGCGCTGTCCTGGGCGGAAAGGCTCCAGGCAAACAGCAGCGGAAGGAGAAGGGTCAACCATTTTTTCATACGCTTACTCATTGATAAATCCCAGCCGGCTCCGGTAGGCGTTGACGGCAAGTCTGTAAGCGATCTGTTTGTCCGTCAGGGCCTCCTTCGCCGAAGTTACGGCCAACTGAGTTTGCAAAAAGTCTGCCGAAGACACTTCCCCCGCCCGATAACGGATTCTCAGGCGGTCCAGGGTGTCCTCCGCGAGGGAGAGCGACTTTTCGGAAAGGCAAAGTTCGTCCCAGGCCGTTTCCACTTCCTGATAGAGCATCCGCTCCTGCAGGCGGAGACGGGTGAGAAGGTAATCCCGGTCGGCGGCCGCCTTCTGCACCTGGTATTCATATCGGCGGGCGCGGTAGACCGCCTTTGGGATATCGGTCAGCGGAATCTGCACCGTGGCGAAGACCAGCCCGTTGAAAGTCCCGTCTTTCGGGGCCATCAGGGCCGAGTAGCCATAACCCGCACCGACCGCCACCTGCGGAAGCAGGGCTCCGACGGCCATCTTCTTCTCCTGCTGCCGGGCCTCAACCTGCAGGCCGAGCAGCCGCTGCTCCTCGCTCAGGGAAAGGTCGGGAAAATCCTGCAGCACCTCCGAAGGCGACGGCAGACGCCCGAGCGAATCCGCCAGCGTGATGGAGCCGAGGTCGATATACCGGTACGGATAACCGATCCAGTCGAAGAGGTCCATCTTCAGGAGGGCCATTCCGCCCTCGAGACGGCGGATCCCGGCCGCAAGTTCATTCTGCTTGAGGGCGAGTTGCAACTGCTGGGGTTCCGTAGCCAGCCCGGCGGAGCGGGCGCTGGAGAGATCCTTGGAGAGCGAATCCAGGAAAGCGGAGGTCTCCGAGAGCGTCTGCCGCTTCTGCTGAAGGGCGACGATGCGCCAGTATTTGCAGGCCACGCTGTCGCGGATGCCGCGGCGCAGCATACTGTCCTTGAGGACGGCCGCTTCTTCCCCCAGGTCCGCCAGCCGGTTGCCCGCCCGGATCCGGCCGCCCGCATAGACGGGCTGCATCAGAGAGGCGGCGACCCCGTAGCCCCACTTGAAGGTCGAAAAGGACGGGGTAATTCCGTTTTCACGGGCGACAGCGCTCAGGGAATTGTTGAGGTCGTTGGCGGCGTCGCTGTTGCCCAGCACGTCCTTCAGGGTGATTTCCAGCAGCGGATGGAGCGCCTTGTAGCCGAATGCCGTGACGCTAACCTTCGGAAGATATTCCAGCCGGGCCTCCGTACGCTGCGCCCGGGCCGAGAGGACATCCAGTTCCGAACTCTTCAGGGAAGCGTTGCCCGACTCGCTGTATCGGATGCAGTCCCGGAGGGTAAGGGTCTGCGCCGATACCGCCTGGAAGGCGAGCAGCAGTATGAGAACGAGATATCTTTTCATCGCTTGTCGGCTTTTTTGTTGAGCTGCCAGTACGACACCGGCATCACCAGGGTGATCAGGAAGATGGTCAGCAGGGTTCCGAAACAGATGGTCACGCCCATCGGCATCCACAGCAGGTCACCGCTCAGGATCATCGGCAGCACGCCGAGGGCGGTGGTGCAGGAGGTCAGGAAGATGGGCCGCATACGCCGCTGTCCGGCCTGATAGGCGGCGTCCCGCACGCTTTCGCCCCGTTCGAAACGTGCCTCCTCCGCATATTCGAACAGAAGGATTCCGTTGCGGACGATAATGCCTACCAGCGAAATCAGGCCCAATACGGCCGTGATACTGAAGTCGAGGCCGAAGATCCACAGGCCGAAAGAAGCGCCGAACAGACAGAGCGAACTGAGCGCCATCGTAAGGAGGGCGAGCGAGGCCTTGCGGAAGTGCAGGACCAGGAACAGGAAGAGGATGCTGCAGGCCGCCAGGAAAGACCATCCGATCTCGGGAATCACCTTGCTGTTGACGGTGGAAAGACCGCCGTAAACCACCTCCACGCCCTCGGGAAGCGTCGGTTCGATCTCCTCCCGGACATACTGCTTCAGTTTCCGTTCCACGGCGGGCTGGCTGACACCGAATTTGAGGTCGCAATAGGCGCCGACACTCTGGACGCCGCCTTCCCGGCACAGGCGGTCGAGCTGCCAGTCGGGCTGTACCGTGGCCACCTGCCGGAGCGGAACGCTGACCATCTGGATAGCGGTGGGGACCAGCTGGTCGCCGAGGGTGCTGTATACCGCCTCGTCTCCGACATCGCTGTAGATATTGACGGGAAGCGCCCTGTCTTTCTCCCATAGGGTCGCAATGGTCTCGCCACCGAAAGTACCGCCCAGCGACAGGGAGAGCAGGGCTTTGGATACGCCGAGCCGGGAGGCCTCGTCCCCGTCGAGCGTGACATCCACGACCGGCGCCCAGTCTTCCGCATCGCTGTGCACCCACTGGGTCTCGGTGGGAAGCGAACGGAGGAAGGCCGCCGCCCTGGATGCCGGCTCCAGGAGGTCTTCCCGCTTCCCGCCGCGGAACTGCACGGCGACGGGCGCGCCGACGGGCTGGAAGTCCATCTGTTTGAAGCGGATTTCCGCATCGGGGAAGAGGTGCTCGTAGCGGCGTTCACATTCCCGGAGGACCTGCTCCGTCGCGCGGGTGGAGCGGGTGGTGACGATCAGCTGCGCCGTCTGAGGGGACGGTAGGACGGGCGTATAGGTCGCCGAGAATCGGGGCGCTCCCGTTCCGACAAACGCGGTCACGGAGACCACGCGATCGTCCTGGCGGAGGATTTTTCCGAGCGAATCGGCCCGGGCTCGGGTCGTGCGGACGCTCTTGCCCGGACGTTCATACATCTCCACGACAAAATAGGGCCGGGCCGCCTTCGGCAGCATCTGGATATGGATCCGGGAGAACATCAGCGCCCCCAGCGCGAGCGTCGCCACACCGCCGATCAGAGTCAGGTACGGATGGCGGAAGCACCAGGCGAGGCAGGTCTCGTAGAATCGCTGCAGCGCGTCGAAGAAACGGTCCTGCATCCGGGCGATAAAGTTCTTGCGGGTCTGCACGTTGAACGGCACGATATACTTTACCTCCAGGAACGGCACCACGGTCACCGCATAGAACAGCGACATCATCAGCGCGATCAGGACGACCCAGGGGAACTGGCTCACGAAGTCTCCCAGATAGCCGGTGATGATCAGCTTGATCGGGAAGAACATCAGGCAGATGGCCAGAGTGGCGATGAACGTGGGCATAAACAGCTCCTGCGCGCTCCGTGCGGCGGCATCCAGGCCGGAGAATCCCTTCCCCTGCTGGTTCATATAGCCGTCCATCGTGATGATGGAGTCGTCCACGATCATTCCCAGCACCACGATAAGGGCGGCGAGCGTCACCGTATTGAGCGGCATTCCGGTCAGATACATCACAGCGATGGCCACGCCGATGCAGATCGGGACGCCGGAACTCGCGATCAGGGCGGACCGCAGCGGGAACAGAAGCAGCATCACCGTGATGACGACCAGCATCGAGATCAGCAGGTCCCGGAGGAAAGACCACACGCTCCGCGCGACGACGCGGGGCTGGTCGCAGATCCGGTTGATGGTGACGCTGGGAGGCAGCGTCGCCCGGTAGGCGGAGAGAACTTCCTCGACCTTGTCGCCGAAATGGACGATGTCGTTGTCGGGACGCATCTCGACGTTGATGATGAGGCAGGCGTGCCCGTTATAGGAAACTTCCTGCTCGGGATCTTTGAAGCGGCGTTCGATCCGGGCGATGTCCCGGAGGCGGACGATATTCCCCATCGGATCGGTATAAACGATCCGTTCCGCCACTTCCCTTTCGCTCCCGACCGTTCCGATGACGTGGATCGCCTCCTTGTCGGAAGCCGTCTCGACGGCTCCGGCGGGGACGGAGAAAGACGCCGCCCGGTATTCGAGAAACAGCTGCGCCGGATCGATGCCGTACACGGACAGTTTCTCACGGTCGATGATGACGGCGATCTCCTCGGACTGCGCGCCCGACACCGAGGCCCTGGCGAGCTGGGGGATCCGGCGGAGGCGCTCGCACAGTTCGTCGGCATAGTCCTGCAGTTCCTGATAGCTCTTGTCGGTGGATTCGAGCGTGATGAGCATCGAACTCGTGGAGCCGAAATCATCCAGGACGGCCACGGCCAGCACCCCGGGGGGAAGAGTCAGTTTGCGGGCCTGGAGTCCGAGCTTGATCTTGGACCAGATCTCATCCTTGCGGGACTGGGGGATATCCGTCCCGAGATCGACATAGATGTAGCAGATGCCGTCCCGGGTCACGGAATTCACGGTTTCACGGTTGACTTCCTTGAAGGTGAACAGATATTCCTCCAGCGGTGCGGTCAGCTGGGCCTCCACTTCCGCCGCGGTCGCTCCGGGATAGATGCCGGCCACCAGTCCCTGCTTGAGCTGGAAGACCGGGAATTCGTCCTTGTTCATCCGGGAAAGCCCGAAAATGCCGAGACCGGCGAGGGCGAGCACCACCACGAGCACAAGGCCCCTCTCGCGAACGGCCCAGCGCACCCAGGCGGCGATCCCGCCTTCCGGAACGATTCCCTTCAAATCCTTCAGATCCATCTCAGAACTGCGTTTCCACCTGCATGCCGGTCGACACCTTGCGGCCGCCTTCCACAATCACGAGGTCCGCCGCATCCAGGCCCTCGGAGATGACGATCCCGCTGCCGCTGTAACCGCCCACGGTGACACGGCGCCTGTCAACGATCCCGCCTGTCGCCGTCCACACGTAACGGCCGTCCATATCGGTCATCACGGCCGATGACGGCACGACGATCTGCCCGGTCTCCCCTTGCGGGAAATAGAGTTTGCACACCATTCCGGGCATCAGGCCCGGCACCCGCTCCCGCAGCGTTACGCTGCACATATAGCTGTGCGACAGCGGCGATGCGGTAATTCCCTTGACGGATAGCACCCCGGAAGCCGAAGCGTTCAGCGCCGGAATCTCGATCCGCAGCTTCTCGCCGGTCGAATGGGCGGAGAACTCATTCTCCGGCAGGGGGAACTGGATCTCCAGCGAACGGAGGTCCACCAGGCGGAGAATCTGTTCGGCGGGAAGCGTCTCGACCCCTTCGGTCAGCATCACCTTTTCCACGACGCCGGAGAAGGGCGCCCGGATCGTACAGCGGTCCCGCGTGCTCCGGGCCGCGGCATCGGCCGCCCGCGCCTCTTCAAGCAATGTCTTGACTTTCATATATTCGACTTCCGTCACCGTCCCGCTCTCCTTCACGATCTGAATCCGCTTCCAGGCATCCTCCGCCTGGGCGAGACGGGAGGCCGCCGCCTCGCATGCGCTCGTCACGCTCTGCGACTCGACGCGGGCGAGAACCCGGCCCTTTTCGACCCGCATTCCTTCCCGAACGGGCAGTGACGCGAGCGTGCCGGCGACAGGCGATACAAGACTGGCCGTATGACGGGAGACAGCCGTTCCGACATAACCGGCCGTACCGCTCCCTTCCGAAGCGGATGCCCGCTGCACCTTGACGACCACCGGGGCCGGCGGCTCCGTCTGGCGGTTCAGCAGCAGGCTTTTGCGTTCCCTGCACCCCGGGAGGAGCAGGATCGCGCACAGTAAAACAACTGGATAGATCCTATTCATTCTCGGTCGCAATACATTTCACACCGGACTCCTCTACCGTTCCCTCCAGCCATCCGTCCCGGAAGTCGCCCTCATAGAACAGGTCGAAGAGGATCATATTGTCATACTTCCGGCCGGATCCGCTCACGGTAAAATCGTGGCGGATGGCGTCATCCCCGAGGGCGGGGCGCACCAGCACGCTGCGGAGCACCGGCTCGAGCACGATCGCCCCGTCGCTGACCGCCGCCGGGAACACGACCGGATCGCCGCCGGTGATATTCATCGTCACAATCATCTTGTCTCCGCTTTCGCGAAGGACGTGCATCTGGCCGCTCTCGGCCACCAGATGGCGGACGAACGTGGTATCCCGCTTGCCGGAGAGATCGGTGACCGTTCCCGCGATCTGCAGGAATCCGCCGGTCTTGAAGGAATAATATCCCGAGAAGGCCGAAGGGCCGGCCGGGTTGCAGGAAGCCATCAGCAGCAGAGCCGCCATCCCATAAAAAATCTTTCTCATCATTCTAATCTGATAGGCCTCTATTCCCACTCGATGGTTGCGGGTGGCTTGGAGGAAATGTCATAAACGACGCGGTTGACGCCCTTCACCCCCCGGATGATGGCGTCAGATACTTCCGCGAGGAAATCGTAAGGGAGCCGCGCCCACTCGGCCGTCATCCCGTCCACCGAGGTGACGGCGCGCAGCGCGACCGTATTTTCGTATGTCCGGTAATCGCCCATCACGCCGACACTCCGCACAGGCAGCAGGATCGCGCCGGCCTGCCAGACCTTGTCGTATAGCTGACGGGCCCGGAGAGCCGCCGTGAAGACAGCGTCCGCTTCCTGCAGGATGGCCACCCTTTCGGCCGTGACCTCGCCCAGGATGCGGATGCCGAGGCCTGGGCCCGGGAAGGGATGCCGGTGGAGAATGGCCGGATCCAGTCCGAGTTCCTTTCCCACCCGGCGCACCTCGTCCTTGAAGAGCAGGCGAAGGGGCTCCACCACTTTCAACTTCATCTCTTTCGGAAGGCCGCCCACATTGTGATGGCTCTTGATGGTCACGGAGCCGGGGACCGCGGCGCTTTCGATCACGTCGGGGTAGATGGTCCCCTGGGCGAGCCAGCGCACGCCTTCGATCCGCTCCGCTTCGGCGTTGAATACCTCCACGAAGTCGCGGCCGATGATCTTGCGCTTCCGCTCGGGATCGGTAACGCCGGCGAGGTCGCCGAGGAAGCGCGAGGACGCGTCGACGCCCTTTACGTTGAGCCCCATCCCCCGGTAGGAGGCCAGGACCGTGGAGAACTCGTCCTTGCGGAGAAGGCCGCTGTTGACGAATATGCAATGCAGTTGATCCCCGACCGCCCTGTGCAGCAGAAGGGCCGACACGGAAGAATCCACGCCGCCGGAGAGACCGAGCACGACCTTGTCGGAGCCGATCTGCTCCCGGAGGGAAGCCACCGTCGTCTCCACGAAGCCGGCGGGAGTCCAGGATCCGGTGCAGCCGCAGATATCCAGCACGAAATTCCGGAGCAGTCGGGCGCCGTATTCCGAATGATGCACCTCGGCGTGGAACTGGATGCCCCAGACGGGCCGCCCTTCCACCCGGAACGCGGCGTTCCCGACCGTCTCGGTCGAGGCGATTGCCCTGTATCCCCCGGGAAGCGCCGTGATGGTGTCGCCGTGGCTCATCCATACCCGGCTCACGGTCGGAAGCCCCTGCAGCAGCGGATCCTCCGCATCGGTGACGCTGAGGGTCGCCCGGCCATATTCCCGCGAAAGCGAGGGGGAGACTTCCCCGCCCGCTTTCCACGCCAGCCACTGGGCTCCGTAACAGATGCCCAGCAGCGGAAGAGAGGAAGGAAGGCCGCTCAAATCGGGCTCCGGAGCGCCTTCTCCGCCCACGCTGGCGGGGCTCCCGGAAAGGATTACCCCCTTGATATCGGGGGTAATCGCAGGAATCTGATGATAAGGTACAATATCACAGTAAACGCTCATCTCACGGACTCGCCGCGCGATGAGCATTGTATACTGCGACCCGAAGTCGAGGATGAGGATGCGTTCCATCAATACATCAGATGCTTCTTGCTGTTGTTGCGCCACCCGGCGTCACTTTTATAATCACAGAAGAAGATGACAAGGTCGGCGTCGGACTTGTAATCGCAGAAGAAGATCTTCTTCTTCGCATCGCTCTTGTAAGAGACGAAATGCCAGAGCCCCTTGTTGTCCTGTGCATCGGACTTATAGGCGCACTTGTACACGACGAGATCGGCGTCGCTCTTGTAATTGGTAACGTAGACCTTGACGTCGGCGTCACTCTTGTATTGCACGGCGAAAACCGTCTGCGCCGAGGCCGCCAGGGTGCCGGCAAGCGCAAGAATCACAATCAGGATAAACTTTTTCATAGCGGATGAATTTTGGGAGTTTTGTGTGCAAATATTGTACCTTGTCGGTAAAATTCGTGGACGAGGGACCGGTATCCGAGGGCCTTGAGGTCGGCATACCGGACGCGGAAATTGGCCTTTCCGTGACGGCCCGTAGCGATATAGCGGGCGTATTGCTGGAAGTACCGGTCGATCTCGCGGAGCCCTTCCGTGCGGTTGATGACCGGGAAGAACCAGCGCGACCAGGAGAGGGCGTCCGGATCGTCCCCCTCGTAGAATTTGCCGTTGAACGTGCGGATAAAGCCCTTGACCGCCATCTCCGGGCTCTTTTCCTTGCGGACGCGCCAGCGGACCAGCGCCCTCGCGGCGCGGCGGATTTTCCCTTTCATCTTGGTCCTGGCCGCCTCCGAAATGTCGATGAAGGGGCCACAGCACTGGAAGCCGAGGAATTCGAACGGCTCGTCGGGCGCGTAGATGCGCTCCTTGTCGGGATTGATCTCCAGACGGTACTTTTCCAGGAAGCCGAGGAGCGTCGCTTTGTGCGCTTCCAGCGTCCCGCGGTCGGGCGCGAAAAGGATGATGTCGTCCGAATACCGGGCATATACGACGCCCGCGTCGGCGAAATACCGGTCGACTTCCATCAGATACACGTCGGCCAGGAAGGGAGCTGTGGGCGTTCCGGCCATAATGCCCCGCGGCCCCCGGACTTCCCGGCCGTCCAGGACCGCCCGGTCGTCGGTCAGCATCCGCTCGAAAAAGGCATAGAGCGGAGGGTCGTCGGCGAGGAGGTCGCTGAGGATGGGAAGGAGGATCGGGATGGAGACCGAGTTGAAATAGTCGTGGATGTCCAGTTTGTAGGCCCAGACGGATCGTCCCTTGAGCTGCCGCCGGAGGGCGAAGATGGCGTCGCAGGCCCGGAGGCCGTGCCGGAAGGAATAGCAGTTGGGGGAGAACCGGTCGTCGTAGCGGTAGAGAAGGTAAGAGATGAGTTTGAGCACGCGGGTCTCGTCCGGCGGGAAACTATAGACCGTGCGCTTCTTGCCGGTTCCCATCTTGTTGATCCGCTTGCAGGAGGGAATCCCGAGGGATTCTCCCCGCATCAGGGTCTCTGCGACCGGAAGGTATCGCTCTTCGGCGACAAAATCATCGGCATCCTCGAACGTCCTCCAGGTAAACCGGCGTTTGACGAGCCGGTGCGAGAGGAATTCCTCCCACACCGCCTGATCGCCCAGTTGTCCGATGATGCCGTCCATGACGAAAAAAAGAAAAAGGGGAAGGATTTTGAATCGGCAAAATTGCCGATCACGGGACGGGTACATTGTCGGGGCGCCTGCAAACCCGGAGTTATGGACAATGCTGCGTCCTTCGCAGGCGCAGCCGCGGCCGCATCCCCTTTTTCTATACGGTTAACCGAGATACTTGTGGAGCCGGCCGATGACGTAGCCGCGCTGGTTGGGCATCTGGGTGTAGAAATTGATGTACGGGATGTTCAGTTTCTTGGCGTACATCCTGGCTACCAGATACTTGACGTTGGAGTCGTGACTGTGACCCGAGCCCAGCATCACGACGCCCTTAGGGGTAAGGCCCTGATAGAGGACGAAGGTGTAGGGCTGGCCCCATTCCGCGCGGTACATCTGGCGCGGACGGGTCTTGTAGATCTTGAATTCGTCGGACGCATAGCCGGCGAGTTCCGTCACGGGCACGTCCTCACGGATCGTATAGCTGTAGCATTCCGCCTGCAGGATCTCACGGAAGTAAGCGCGCCATTCGGCGTCGGATTTTTCCCGGACGGGGGCGGTGAAGGCCTGGCTCGAACGGGAGGGGGCCGACGGAGCGGGGTTTGCGGGAGAGGAAGCGGGCGTACCGGTCGCCTTGCCGGTGGCGTCATTGATCTGCTTCTTGATGGCGTCGGCCAGCTGGTCGCCGAGCACCTTGCCTAAGATAGATGATAGAAGTCCCATAATCGTAAGGTTTTAGGATGCTAAATTACGAATTATTTCCGAAAAGCGAAAATCAGGAAAAACCTTTGCATTTCAGCAAATTATTTATACCTTTGTGTCGGAAGGGGAGATAGTAAATGGGTCCGCCCCATTCTGTCTCCTTAAACCTTCCCTAATTGACCACCCCTCGATCGGGGTGGCTTTTTTATCCCAGTCGGTGATCAAATGCTCACCAACCACAATCAGTAAACGGGTCAAATTCGTTAGTCGGCCATTAGGACTAGATTCAGCTAATCGAATACCATCAACGATTCTTTTGGGGGAATAATGCTCATCCTCAGGAAAATACAAGACCACACAACTCGCATGTTGTTCCACGGCGGCTCGCAATTTCGTACTCACAGACCAGGTTCCATTCCCTTCAATCGTTTTGATTTCCATGGCCATATCATCCAGAAGGCCATCACAGACTTTGACCCCCACGGAAGGATATGCTTCCGATTCCAATATGATTCTATAACCTGTTTTTCTGAGAATATTGACAACCACTCGTTCATAATCGCCCCGCCGCATCCCGCAGACTCCCTGCTGTTTATCAAACTTATGCAATTTGTGAATAGCACTGACACCGCCCGAATTTTCATCGTACGTAACATCAACATAATTATCATCTTGCGAAAGTCGAAGAAACTCACAATAGTTTTCTTCGCGCTTAATATCGGAGCTCCGCATCTTTTATCACTTTGCCCTATCATCACATCTTTCTCCCCAAACCTCTGCCCCGAATGGAAAGAACACAAATGCGAAAATACCCCTTTTTGTCCATTTTTCAAAGAAGTATCTCCTCGGAAATGACCGTTTTATGAATTAATTATGCTAACTTTGAGATTGATGTTATTCTACAATGTCCTTTTTTGCATATTGTTTTCAATATTATGAAATAAAAAACTATCGTAAATAGCCCAAACCATGAAACATTTTGTATTGATTTTTTTCTTTTTCGCAGTTATCTCATGTATTACCCCACAGCGGCAAATAGATGTCCTAATTCGTCAAAATGATTCCTTAAGAGGGGAATTATTAAGGCAGAAAGATGTCCTGGATTCTTGCCTTGTGGAATTGGAGCAATATAAAAACACTCCTGATAAGCTTTATGCTCAAGTTGAAGATTTGGTTAAACGTCAAGATGTTATCGGACTATTAACTATCTGTCAGTCATTAGAAAAATACCACCCATCATCAGTTGAATGCAAGAAAGCAAAACTTGCTCTTGATAATCTTAATTCTGAGATGGCGCGCCAAGCCGCTGCCGAGAAGGCGAAGCGATTGCAGGCTGTTAACAAACTAAAAAAGGATTTTGATGATGTCTCTGGTATTACTTGGTATTACAATCCATATTTTGTTCATTACAATAACTCAACTCATGTTTCTGTATATATCGGGAAAAAATCCACTAGCGCACCATGGTTAAGATTGAAGATGTCATACTATGGCAATAATTGGATTTTCTTCGAAAATGCATACCTTTCTTATGATGGGACAACGATTTCCATTCCTTTTGATAAATATCAAGAAAAGAAAACAGATCATTACACAGATTGCTGGGAATGGATTGATGTTAGTGTATCAGATACATTATTATCCTTTTTACAGCAAATGATTAAAGGAAAAGTGGTGAAATCACGTTTTGATGGGAAATATACTAGCACCCACATTTTAACGAAACAAGAAATTAAGGGGATAGAAGATGTGCTCCTCGCGTATGATGTCCTTTTAAAAGAGAAACGTTAATAATTATTTCTCTTTTTTATATGCTAGTTTAAAAATTCTATCTTCATTCTACTGTCAATTTTGCCTTTGCATATCCCTTTGCAAAGAAAAAATGATGCAAATTTACTCTCTGGCATGGAGAATCCGCAGTAAAATGACCCGGGTTGTTGAAGTGAACCCCAAAAGTTGGACGGATTAACTAAAGATTTGATATTTGGAGAGCTCGGTATTGTGCCGGGCTCATTCCGCCCAATCGTAGTTTG
>JAEEGF010726534.1_pt1 | contig 47445 bp, 32 predicted proteins | sample 9134171 | NCBI WGS metagenome assembly JAEEGF01 (sample SAMN16246542, study PRJNA631951) | gut metagenome | biome: gut microbiome; feature: rumen; material: AP-attached | host: Bos | place: Iran: Karaj | collected 2018-10
TCGAGATGGTTTCGGGAAAGAAGATTCCGAAGGAAAAAGAAGCGCTTGTCAATGCGATAGGCTTCGTGCTTCTGATGATACTGGTTGTATTTGTATTCTTTAATGATATTAGAAATGTATTCTTCTAAAATAGGAGGGCGACATGGCATACAGGGATGATACTAAAAAAATAAATATCGGCGGTGTTACGATCGGTGGAGGAAGTCCTATTGCCATCCAGTCCATGACAAATACTCCGACTGCGGACGTGGAGAAGACGGTTGAGCAGATCCTCTCCCTTGAGGCTGCGGGATGCGATATCATACGCTGTACGGCAAATACCGAGGCTGCAGCTGACGCCTTCGATGCAATTAAGGAGAGGATACATATCCCTCTTGTTGCGGATATTCATTTTGATCACAGACTTGCTATCCGTGCGATGGAGCATGGTGCTGATAAGATCAGGATCAATCCTGGAAATATCGGCGGCAGGGAGAACCTCGTGAAGGTTGTTAACGAGGCTAAGAAGAGAGGCGTTCCTATCCGCGTAGGAGTTAATTCCGGCTCCCTCGAGAAGGATATACTGCAGAAATACGGTGGTGTTACTGCAGAAGGAATAGTTGAAAGTGCGATGGATAAGGTCAGGATGATTGAGGAATGCGATTACGATAACATAGTTATCAGTATCAAATCTTCAGATGTTCTGATGACTGTAAAAACTCACAGACTTATAAGTGAGATGACGAAGTATCCTCTTCATGTGGGGATAACCGAGTCGGGAACTGTTTATTCGGGAAACATCAAGTCTTCGGTAGGGCTTGGTATCATATTATCGGAGGGCATAGGAGATACTGTCAGGGTATCTCTTACAGGTGACCCTGTGCAGGAGGTCAGAACAGCGAAGCTTATACTTAAGACACTTGGTCTTAGAACCGGCGGACCATCCCTTGTTTCATGTCCGACCTGCGGAAGAACGGAAATACCGCTTATTGAGCTGGCTGAATCGGTTGAGGCCATGCTGGAAAACTATGAGAATCTTGATATCAAGATCGCTGTGATGGGCTGTGTGGTCAATGGACCCGGAGAAGCGCGTGAGGCGGATCTTGGAATAGCCGGCGGAAAGAATGAAGGACTGCTGTTTAAGAAGGGCGAGATCATAAGAAAGGTGCCGGCTGATGGGCTGCTTAATGCCCTGAAAGAGGAACTTGATAACTGGGGAAAATAACAGATTAGTTTTGTTTGATAGATATCGGACATCGGATAGAGAGGATGTTTAAGTTGGAAAGAAAGAAATTCTACGACGTCTTTCCGGAAATAAGGCTGGAGGACGAATATTCGGATATATTTGGGCATGTCAGCGTTGTAAAGATCGTTAAGGATGAGAAGGCGGAGAGATTCGTCATTCATATAGAGGCTGACAGGCTTATTGAAAAAAAATGGATGTACAGAGCTGAAGAGGTGCTTAAGGAGCACCTTTTTGGTTCCAGAAGCAGAATCAAGGTCTGCTTTAAGGAGAGGTATCTCCTGTCGGATCAGTATAATCTTAAGAATCTGATGGATGTTTATTTTGAAAGCTTTCTTCTCGAGATTGAGGGGGAAAGCTCTTTTGATATGCAGCTTCTTAGGAAGAAGAATTACAGGGTTGAAGAGAATAGTATCGTATTTACGATAAGCAGTAATCCTGTTGCGAAGGGCAGGACCGAGAGGATCAGGGAGTATTTTGAAAAAACACTTCTTGAGAGATTCGGAATGAATGTGAATGTCTCCTTTGAATATAGCGAAGACGAGAAAATATCTCTTAAAAGTGCAGGTGGAAGCAGTGCTTTCAGAGGAACTTCGGCAGGAAGGCCACCCGTAAGGAAGACTGCAGATAATAGCAGGAATGCCGAGGATGAAGGCTTTTTTATTGTGCCTGATACGGCTGAATATGCATTTACTGTTGGAGGAAGAACCTTTGGTGGGAGCTCGGATAACAGTATGAGCTTTGGATTCCCTGAGGCGCCGGTAAACGATGTGTCTTATGACGAGGAATCTGATGATAGTAGAGCGGCATATTCTGACAGTAATGAAGATGATTACTATGACAGAATGATGGCTGATGCAGAGAGTGGTGATATGGCTGCGGACATTTGCAGTGGTGAGGCAGCACCTTCTGCTACTATGACAGGCAGCGCTCAGAAGGAAGAAAAGAAAGAAGATAAGAAGGAAGATAATAAAACGGCTGAAGCAAAGCCTGCTGCGAAAGCGGGTGACAAAGATAAGAAGAAACCGGGTACGACAGGACCAAACAGGGGCAGCAGGATGCACCGTTCAAACGATCCGGAATGTTTCTATGGAAGAAACTGCGACGGTGAGACGATAGAGATAAAGAATATCGAAGACAATATGGGTGAGGTCTGCATAAGAGGTCAGATAATCGGTCTTGAAGAGAGAGAACTCAGGACCGGTAAGATCCTTATCACTGCAAATATAAGTGATTTCACGGATACTATAGCCTTCAAGCTTTTTATCCAGCCGGATGACCTTGAAGCTATAAGAGAAGATCTTAAGAACGGAGGTTTCTATAAGCTTAAGGGCTTCCCTGCTTATGACCCTTACGCAAAAGAGGTTAACATAACATCAATCTCCGGAGTTAAGCATGCGGCTGACTGGAGAGAGTCGAGACATGATGATGAAACTGAAAAACGTATAGAGCTGAACATGCACACTCTTATGAGTGAGATGGATTCGGTTGTTGATATAAAGAAGATGATCAAGCGTGCCAAGGAGTGGGGACACAAGGCTGTTGCCATCACCGATAACGGTGTAGTTCAGGGCTTTCCGATCGCTGCTCATGAGGTATCGATGGATGAGGACTTTAAACTTATCTACGGTGTGACTGCCTATCTGGCAAATGATATGAAGTCCCTTGTTCTGAACGGTCATGATGAGGACTTCGAGAAGGATGATACTGAATTCGTTGTATTTGATATTGAGACAACAGGTCTTTCGGTTAAGCATTGCAAGATCATAGAGATAGGTGCGGTAAGGATAGATAAGAACGGTAACGAGATCGGAAGATTTTCGGAGTTTGTAAATCCTGAGGTTCCGATTCCGTACAACATCGAAAAGCTGACCTCGATTTCGGACAGCATGGTTTCCGGTGCGCCGACCATAGAAGTAATACTTCCACAGTTTCTTGAATTCAGTAAGGGAGCTGTACTTGTTGCGCATAACGCTGAATTCGATACCGGTTTCATCAGGGAATTCTCGCAGCGTCTCGGCTATGAATATGATTTCACGGCGCTTGATACGATGACGCTGGCGCAGGTATTTATCCCTGATATCGGAAGATATAATCTGGACAGACTCTGCAAATATTTTAATGTTGTAAATAAGCATCACCACAGGGCGTGCGACGATGCTGACGTTACCGGCAAGATATTTGTCAAAATGATGGATATGATCAAGGAGAAGGGTATAACGACGGTTCAGGCTCTCAATGAATACGGAAGCGTTTCTGCGGATAAGATCAGAAAAGGCCGTGTTTATGACTCGACTATCCTTGTAAGAAATAATACGGGTCGTGTGAATCTGTACAGACTTATTTCCGACTCGCATATTGAGTATTTCAATGTGAAGCCGCGTATGCCGATGAGCCTCGTGAACGAATACCGCGAGGGACTTCTGATCGGTTCGGGAACCTCCGGAAGTGAACTTTATGAATATCTTCTTAACGGTGCTTCCGATGAGGACATCGAGAAGCTTGTAAGATTCTTTGATTATCTTGAGGTGCAGCCGCCTTCAAATGATGAGTTCATGATCAGAAATGACAGGAGTCGAATAACCTGCCGTGAGGATCTTGAGGATATAGTAAGGAAGATTGTTAAGCTTGGTGAGCAGTACGGTAAGCCGGTTGTTGCAACCGGAAATGTGCATTTTCTGGATCCGGACGATGCTATATATCGTGAGATAGTTCTGGAAGGAAATATGAATAAGGGCTCTATGAAGAAGGCTCTTAAGGAGGCTGCAGAGAACGGTGAAGAGACTGAGCAGGCACTGCCGCCGCTTTACTTCAGAACCACAGGGGAAATGCTTGAAGAGTTCAGTTTCCTGGGCGGCATGAAGGCACGTGAGATAGTAATAGATAATCCGAATAAGATAAATGATATGATAGAGAAGATAAGTCCGGTGCGTCCGGATAAGGCTCCTCCTGTTATTGAGAATTCAGATAAGACACTCAGGGACATCTGCTACAACAAGGCACATGAGATCTACGGACCTGAGCTTCCGGAGATAGTTTCTACGAGACTTGATAAGGAGCTTAATTCTATCATCGGTAACGGCTATTCGGTTATGTATATCATAGCCCAGAAGCTTGTTTGGAAATCAAATGATGACGGCTATCTGGTAGGCTCGAGAGGATCGGTTGGTTCTTCCTTTGCGGCTACTATGGCAGGTATTACGGAGGTTAATCCGCTTTCGCCACATTACATATGCCCGAACTGCTTCTATACTGATTTTGATTCGGAGCAGGTTAAGAGCTTCAGCGGTATGTCGGGCTGTGATATGCCGGACTGTAACTGCCCGAAGTGCGGTACGAAGATGAAGAAGGAAGGGCATGATATTCCTTTCGAAACTTTCCTGGGCTTCAAGGGTGATAAGGAGCCTGATATCGACCTTAACTTCTCGGGTGATTATCAGCCGAGAGCGCATGCATATATTGAAGAAATATTCGGTAAGGGCAAGGCCTTCAGAGCAGGTACCATCGGTACCCTTGCGGAGAAGACTGCTTATGGATATGTATTAAAATATTTTGAAGAGAGAAATATTATAAAGAGACGTGCCGAGATAGAGAGACTTGCGGCGGGGTGTACCGGTGTTAAGAGAACCACCGGTCAGCATCCGGGCGGAATCATAGTTCTTCCGGCGCATGAGGATATTTACAGCTTTACTCCTATTCAGAGGCCTGCGAATGATATGACAACCGATATAACGACGACTCATTTTGAGTATCATTCCATCGACCATAATCTGCTGAAGTTTGATATACTCGGTCACGATGATCCGACCATGATCAGAAGACTGGAGGATCTGACCGGAACCGATGCAACAAAGGTTCCTCTTGATGATAAGAAGGTAATGAGTCTCTTCCACGGAACGGATGTGCTTGGCATAAAGCCTGAGGATATTGGAGGAACACCTCTTGGCTGTCTGGGTATACCGGAGTTCGGAACGGACTTTGCTATGCAGATGGTTATCGACGCGAAGCCGGAAAGCTTCTCGGATCTTGTAAGAATATCCGGACTTTCTCACGGTACCGACGTTTGGCTTGGAAATGCACAGACTCTTATCGAGGAAGGTAAGTGTAAGCTTTCTTCTGCTATCTGCTGCCGTGATGATATCATGGTCTACCTCATCCATATGGGACTTGAATCAGGTACTGCCTTCAGTATTATGGAGAATGTACGTAAGGGTAAGGTCGCAGGCGGAAAGTGTAAGGAATGGGAGAAGTGGAAGGAAGATATGACTGCCCACGGCGTTCCTGACTGGTATATCTGGTCCTGTGAGAAGATAAAATACATGTTCCCGAAGGCTCACGCCGCAGCTTACGTTATGATGGCGTGGAGGATCGCTTATTATAAAATATATATGCCGCTTGCTTATTATGCTGCCTTCTTCAGTATACGTGCAGATGCCTTCAGCTATGAGCAGATGTGCCAGGGAAGGGAAATACTCGACAGACATCTGGCTGAGCTGAGAAAGATAGACAAAAAAGATCAGACTGCGAAGGATGCGGACAGCATCAAGGATATGAGAATAGTGCAGGAAATGTATGCCCGTGGCTTTGAGTTCATGCCTATCGATATTTATAAGGCGGATGATAAGTATTTCCAGGTTATAGACGGCAAGATCATGCCGAGCCTTGCTTCCATCGACGGAATGGGAGAGAAGGCGGCTGCACAGCTTAAGGCTGCTGCTAAGGAAGGCGTATTTCTGTCGCAGGACGAGCTTCGTGACAGATCCAAGATATCGAAGACTGTTGTGGAGAAGATGGCGGAGCTTGGAATCCTGGGAGATATGCCGGAGCAGGGCCAGCTGACCTTCAGTTTCCTGTAGAATCTTGGGAAGGGTTTACGGGCGTATTTCCGCGAATAAAAGGAAAACTTGCCTTTTTAATAGAAATAGGCTATGATAATGTTTATCTATGAGCGTGCGGATGATATGTATTTGGCAGGCGGAGGCTCTGTTAAAGAAATATTAAGACATTAGTTAATGAGGATGTGATAAGATGTATAATCAGAGAACGCAGGATGTTGATCTGGTAAAGGATACTACTCTTGAGGTGCCGGAGATAATCGAGCAGGTTTATGCGGCACTGTCTGAGAAGGGTTACAATCCTGTAAGTCAGATAGTAGGATATATTATGAGCGGAGATCCTACATATATCACAAGCTATAAGGGCGCGAGAAGTCTCATCATGAAGGCGGAAAGAGATGAGATCATCGAGGTTCTTATGGAACACTATATTGAGACGAAGTTGAAGTAGATATGAGATATATGGGACTTGACTATGGAACGAAGACTGTGGGTGTGGCTCTCTCGGATGAGCTTTTCATCACCGCACAGCCATTCGAGACCATAGTGCGTGAAAAAGCAAATAAGCTCAGAAAGACTCTTGCGCGTATTGAAGAGATCATTGCCGCTGAGGGCGTGACGAAGATAGTGCTGGGGCTTCCAAAAAACATGAATAATACGCTCGGTGAAAGAGCGGAGGCGACGAATGAGTTCAGGGAGATGCTGGAAAGAAGGACAGGGCTTCCTGTTATTCTTGTGGATGAAAGACTGACGACGGTGGAAGCGGACAGGATACTTGAGGAGACCGGTGTGGCTCAGTCCGGAAGGAAGGAACATATCGATAAGATGGCAGCGGCTATCATATTACAGAATTATCTGGATTCACAGAAAACGCAGAACTGAATAGGACTGATTGGATTGAAGGGTCAGCAGATGCTGACGGACGATCGGGAAAGAGTAAAAGATGGATAAGACAGAAAAGATAGTATTTGATACGGACGATGGAAAAGTAGAATTTTATATAATCGCTGACACAAGGATACAGGGCAAGAATTATCTTCTGGTAACGGACAGTGAAGATGAGGACGGAGAATTCCTTGTTCTAAGAGATGATTCAAAGGCAGAGGACTCATATGCAGATTACAGCTTTGTTGAGGATGATGCGGAGCTTGACGGAGTCATTAAGGTTTTTGATGAAATTCTTGACGATATAGATTTGGAGGTTTGAAATTGAATAAAAACAGTGGTAAGCCGGTGAAGATCATTCCGCTGGGAGGACTTGAACAGATAGGAATGAATATCACGGCTATAGAGTATGAGGACAGTATCATAGTGATCGACTGCGGCCTGTCCTTCCCGGACGACGGAATGCTTGGAATCGACCTTGTCATTCCGGATGTGACTTATCTGATAGAAAATAAGGATAAGATCAAGGGACTTGTCATAACACATGGACATGAGGATCATATAGGCTCGATACCTTATGTCGAGAAACAGATAAATATGCCTATTTACGCTACCAAGCTTACGATGGGACTCATCGAATATAAGCTTAAGGAGCATGATCTGATAAATAATATTAAGCGTAAGGTTGTAACCTACGGACAGACCATCAATCTGGGGTGCTTCAGGGTTGAGTTCATCAGGACCAACCACAGTATAGCGGATTCGGCTGCGCTGGCTATATTTACGCCGGCAGGCATCATCGTTCATACGGGCGACTTCAAGGTTGATTACACACCGGTTTACGGAGGAATAATCGATCTTCAGAGATTTGGTGAGCTTGGAAAGAAGGGCGTGCTTGCGCTGCTCGCGGATTCGACAAACGTTGAGAGGCCGGGCTTTACTCCGTCGGAGAAGACGGTTGGCAAGACTCTGGATCATATATTTGACGATAACAGAGACAGAAGACTGATAATCGCGACCTTTGCAAGTAATGTTGACAGGGTTCAGCAGATAATCAATTCGGCCTACAAATACGGAAGGAAATGTATCGTTGAGGGTAGGAGTATGGTGAACATCATCAGCATAGCTTCCGAACTCGGATATATAAATATTCCTGAAAATACGCTTATTGATATCGATAACGCAAAGGATTATCCGGACAATCAGCTGGTTTACATAACGACGGGCAGCCAGGGCGAGGATATGGCTGTGCTTTCAAGGATAGCAGGGTCTATTCATAACAAGATCAAGGTTAAGCCGGGCGACCTGGTTGTATTTTCCTCTCATCCTATTCCGGGTAATGAGAAGTCGGTTTACAGAGTTATCAATGAGCTTGAGATGAAGGGCGCGAAGGTTATCTATCAGGATACTCATGTTTCGGGTCATGCCTGCCAGGAAGAGCTGAAGCTGATGTATGCACTGACAAGGCCGAAGTATTCTGTGCCGGTTCACGGTGAGTACAGACATCTTAAGACTCACGCGGAGCTTGCATTCGAGATGGGTATACCGAAGGAGAATATCAAAATACTGAAGACCGGTGATGTGCTTGAATTGTCGGATGAGGTATTTGAGGTGACGGGCAGAGTGCCTGCAGCCGGAGTTCTCGTTGACGGACTTGGCGTCGGCGATGTTGGAAATATAGTTCTTCGAGACAGGCAGCATCTTTCGGAAAATGGACTTATTATTGTGGCACTTACTCTTGAGAAGGGCAGCGGAATCGTTATGGCGGGGCCGGATATCGTTTCAAGAGGCTTTGTATATGTTAGGGAATCGGAGTCGCTTATAGAGGACTGCCGCGTAGTTGTTGAGGAAGCTATAGCTGAATGTCAGAGCAGGACGACAACTGACTGGAATAAGCTTAAAGGTGCGATAAGGGACTGCCTTGGTGAGTTCCTGTGGAAGAGGACTAAGAGAAGTCCTATGATACTGCCGATCATTTCGGAGGTTTAAATAATGGATGAATTGCTTCAGGAATGTAAAAAACTGAACAATATGCTGAAGGAATCCAAGGAGTATAAGACGTTTGTTAACGCCAGAAAGAATCTCAGCCGCAATGAAGATCTTGAGAGGAAACTCAGGGAGCTTTATGTGAGAAACAGGGAGATTCAGGAATACAGCGGAAATGCCTACGAGGAAACGGAGAGGCTTTACTCCGATAATGACGAGCTCCTGCATAACTCGATCGTGAATGAGTATATCAGGGCGGAGGGCGCGCTTTGCAGGCTGCTTAGAGATATGCTGGATATTACAGCTGACGGAATAAGATTTGATTATCTTGATGAGGGTAGATAAGATGGCACGAGTAAAAAGAAGTATGGGAAAAAGAGCAGAGAGGACACTGAAGTCGGCGATGGTCTATACATTGACGCTCTTTGTTGATGTTCTTATTGTGTATTTTATAGTGCGTAGCTTTTCAATCGCATATGACTTTTCTTACAATGTATTCAGCGATTCGGCGAAAGATCCCGGTGCGGTTACTTATGTGACCGTCGAGATAAAGAAGGATGCGTCGAGCATGGATATGGCGAAAGCTATCTATAAGTCGGGAGTTATCAAGAATAAATACGTTATGGCTGCGAAACTTACGCTCGGAAAATATGGAAGTGAGATCAAACCGGGTAAGTATAAGCTTTCTGCATCGATGACCTATAACCAGATAATCAATGTGCTGCGCGGCAAGGATAAGGATGCTGATAAGAGCAGCAAAAGCAGTTCGGATAAGACCGACAAGACTGATACGAAGGATAAGGACGACTGATAAGATGAAATTCGAGAGAATTAATTCGTTTCTGGAGTCCTTTGCAGAGGATGACAGGGACGGGCTTAAGGATATTTATAAAGAAGCACAGGAAAATGGTGTTCCGGTAATACGTAAAAATACTAAGGAGCTGCTGAGGCTCCTTATTCTTATTGCGGGGCCGAAGAGGATACTTGAGGTCGGAACGGCTGTGGGTTATTCGGCGCTGATCATGGATGAGGCGCAGAAGATGGCTGCCGGGACGATCGGTGCAGCTGACAAGGCGTTTGGTGCGGTCGGAGCGGATGATGTATGTGATTCGGGATGTAAGGATGACAGTGCGCAGAGCTTAGAGATAATCACAATCGAACTGGATGATAAAAGAGCAGACGAGGCACAGGGCAACTTCGAGGCGATACTTGGAAGTAAGGATGCGATAAAGCTGCTCCGTGGTGATGCTTATCAGGTTATGAAGGATATGACGGTTGAGGAATACGGGCTGTTTGATATGGTATTTATCGATGCGGCGAAGGCACAGTATTCGGGGTATTTTGAAGAGGCAATGAGACTGACGAAGAAGGGAAGTATAATAATCTGCGACAATATACTTTCGGGTGGAGAGATACTGGAGTCGCATTTTCTTGTGGAGAAGAGGAACAGAACGATACACGACAGGATGAGAAGCTTCCTGAAAGAGATTAAGGATGATAAGAGGATCTATACGGCGCTCCTTTCTGTTGGGGATGGAATGTCGGTGTCGGTGAGACTTTCGTGAGGATATGCAGTGTTGAGCGCCGGTCGGCTTTCGTGAGAAGATGTGTTGTTTGTATGGTAAGATTATAAGAGAAGATACTGTATTGATGTGGTTGTGATGGATTGATGTGATTCGGCGTTGGAATAACGGGAGGAAGATGAATGTCAGATAATAAGAAAAAGGTTGAGCTTCTGCTGCCGGCAGGCGGACTGGATACTTTGATGACCGCGGTTGATTACGGCGCGGATGCGGTTTATATCGGCGGTGAAAGATTCGGACTCCGTGCGAAGGCGGACAACTTCTCGCTGGAGGATATGAAGCAGGGTATAAAATATGCGCATGAAAGAGGAGTGAAGGTCTATCTCACTGCAAATATATTTGCGCATAATGATGATATAAAAGGAATAGGTGCGTATTTTGACGAGATAAAGGATATCGGGCTTGATGCGGTGCTGATCTCGGATCCGGGCGTATTTATGCTTGCGAAGGAGCATATGCCTAAGATGGAGCTGCATGTCAGCACGCAGGCGAATAATACAAATTACGGGACCTTCAACTTTTGGTACGGAATGGGCGCGAAGCGAGTTGTATGCGCGAGAGAGCTTTCGCTTCGGGAAATAGCTGAGATCAGAAAGAATATCCCGGAGGATCTGGAGATTGAGGCGTTTATGCACGGAGCAATGTGTATTTCCTATTCAGGAAGATGCCTGCTGTCGAATTATCTGACGGGGCGCGATGCGAATAAGGGACTCTGCACCCATCCTTGCAGATGGAAATATACTATTACGGAGGATCCTTCTGCGGCTAAGGCGGCAAAAGAGAACGGAGAGCTGATGGGCTTCGCTGTTGTCGAGGAGAATAGGCCGGGCGAATATATGCCGATCGAGGAGGATGAAAGAGGAACGTATATATTTAACTCGAAGGATCTCTGCATGATCGAGCATATTCCGGAGATGATAGAAGCAGGTATATATTCCTTCAAGGTAGAGGGCAGGATGAAGACCAAGCTTTATGTTGCATCGGCTGCCAGAACCTACAGGGAAGCGATTGATGATTATCTTGAGTCGGAGGAGCTTTACAGGAGTAAGATCCCTCATTATATGGAAGAGATCGCGGCGTGCACATACAGGCAGTTTACGACGGGCTTTTATTTCGGAAAGCCTGACCAGGACAGCCAGATATATGATTCAAATACTTATATAAGAAACTACGTATATCTAGGGGCTGTTGAAGAGGTGACAGAGGACGGGCGCGTTGTCGTATTTCAGAAGAATAAGTTCTGCGTCGGCGATGAGATAGAGGTGATGGACTTTAGACGCGGCGATATTCCGGCAAAGATCGTGAAGATCGAGGATGAATACGGAAGAGAGATGCCGTCGGCACCGCACCCTAAGCAGAAGCTTTATGTTACACTTTCCTGTGACAGGGGGCTGCTTAAGAAGGGGATGCTCCTCAGGATGAAGGATCAGTCGGATGTCTAATTATTACTGTATTTCATGTATGAAATGAAGGGAAGTTATTCGTTAAATTTCGCTATTTTCTTCTTTTATTTGAAAAGATATTATGGTAAAATGAAGATGATAAAATTTACATAACTATGTAAAAATTTGGGCGGGGTTGCCCTCATAAAGTGAGGTAGAGAAATGAAAATGACTGGAGCAAGAAAGAGGATCCGTATCGGTGATCTTCTTGTGGAAGCCGGAGCTATTTCGCAGGAACAGCTCGAGGAAGCGCTTGCAAAGCAGAAAGAGGAAGGCGGCAGGATCGGTAATATCATCATGAACATGGGCTTCATAAGCAGGGAACTGCTTATAACAGTTCTGACGGCCCAGACAGGTATTGATTTCTGTGAGATCAAGAGTGTCAAGATAGATGAAGCAGTTCTGAAGCTCGTTCCGGACAGCCTTGTAAATAAATACACGGCTATGCCGATCGGCTTTGATGATAACAATCCGAATATCCTTAAGGTTGCGATGGCAGATCCTATGGATCTTGTTGCCGTAGATGATATCAGTATTTCTTCGGGACTTCAGGTTGAGCCAATGCTCGCATTTGAAGAGGACCTGGTAAATACAATCGGTAAGTATTACGGTAGTGCTCAGGCTATGGAGGCTGCTGAGGCTTATCGTAAGGAGCAGCAGTCGGGAGAGCTTACAGAGGCTGAGACCGACCAGCTGAATGATGAGATCGACAATTCACCTATCGTTCTCCTTGTTAATCAGATCATTGAAGGTGGAGTTAGACAGAGAGGTTCCGATATTCATATCGAACCTATGGAAACCTACGTTAGAGTAAGGTACCGTATCGATGGTGCCTTAAAGCAGGTAATGACTTATGACTATAGTCTGGCAGCAGCTATTTCCGCGCGTATCAAAATCATCGGCGGAATGGACATAGCTGAGAAGAGAAAACCTCAGGACGGTCGTATTACCATCATGGTAGACAGGAGAGAGTTCGATGTCCGTGTTTCTATCCTTCCTACAGTTTACGGAGAGAAGACGGTTATGAGACTTACCTCCAAGGACGGACTTACAAAGCCTAAGTCAGGACTTGGATTCTCGCCTTCGGAAATAGAAGTATTTGACGGTATCCTCAGTAACCCGCACGGCATCATCCTTGTTACGGGTCCTACAGGTTCCGGAAAATCAACAACACTTTACACATCATTATCAGAGCTGAATACAGAGGATGTTAACATCATCACGGTTGAGGATCCTGTCGAGGCAAATATCGACGGTATCAACCAGGTACAGGTTAATGTTAAGGCTGAGCTTACTTTCGCGGCAGCACTTAGATCTATCCTCCGTCAGGACCCTGATATAATAATGATAGGAGAGATCCGAGACGGCGAGACTGCCCAGATAGCCGTTCAGGCGGCCATCACCGGTCACCTTGTTGTTTCGACACTCCATACAAACTCAGCTGCTTCGACAGTTACCCGTATCATAGACATGGGTATCGAGCCGTACATCATCGGCGATGCTCTCGTTGGAGTTATCGCACAGAGACTTGTTAGACGTCTCTGTCAGTCATGTAAGACACCTCGTCTTGCGTATGATGAAGAGAAGACGGTTCTCGGTATCGAAGATATGGACGAGGATGTAGTTGTTTACGAGCCGACAGGATGTCCGCTCTGTAACGAGACAGGTTATTCAGGACGAATCGGTGTTTACGAGATGATGCCGGTTTCAAGAGAGCTTCAGGCGGTTATTTCTAAGGGAGCTACTGCAGATGTTATTGAGAAGCAGGCTCTTTCAGAAGGAATGTCAACGCTGAAGATGAGTGCCGCTAAGCACGTTCTGAATGGCATCACATCACTTGAAGAGATGAAGAAGATCACATATACAACAGGTGATGAGTACTAATTAGTATATCGATCCGGTAAAAAGAATAATGAATCCGGATTAATATAAAGATATGAGAAAATAAGAAAGGACAGGGGATTACAACAATGATTGATATGGACGAACTCCTTAGCATGGCTATCGAGAAGAATGCATCAGATATTCATATTGCTACAGGAATACCACCAAAGCTTCGTATCAATGGTCAGCTGATCGATGTCGATGTACCACCGCTTACAGCGCTGGATGCGGCAGAAAGTATCGGAATGACAATGAACGACAGACACAAAGCAATACTTAAGGACAGAGGTGAGTGCGACTACGCATACTCTGTAAGAGACAAAGGACGTTTCCGTGTAAACGTATTTATGGACAGAGGAAATATGGCGGCTGCCTACAGAAAGATCGATACGATCATCCCGAAGCCTGAGGCTCTCGGACTTCCGCCATCAGTAGTTGAGCTTTATAAAAAGAAGAGAGGACTTGTACTGGTTACAGGACCTACAGGTTCAGGTAAATCTACAACACTTGCTTCTGTTATTAATAAAGCAAATGAGAATCTGGCAACACATATCATAACTCTTGAGGACCCTATCGAGTATATTCATAAACATAAGAAGGCGATAGTTAACCAGAGAGAGCTTGGAATGGATACACTTTCATTTGATAATGCGCTTAGAGCTGCACTCCGTGAAGACCCGGATATCATCCTCGTAGGAGAGATGCGAGACCCTGAGACAATTCAGATCGCTATCACAGCGGCTGAGACAGGCCACCTCGTATTTTCAACACTTCATACAATCGGTGCCGCAGCAACTATCGACCGTATTATCGACGTATTCCCTCCGCACCAGCAGCAGCAGATCAGAATCCAGCTTGCGATGGTTATCGAGGGCGTTATTTCACAGCAGCTTATTCCTACATCGGATGGCAAGGGCCGTGTGGCAGGTTTCGAGGTCATGCTCGCAACACCGGCTATCAGAGCTCAGATCCGTGAAGCTAAGACCCACCAGATCGAGTCTACTATCCAGACTTCAAAGGGTATGGGAATGATCACAATGGATGACGCACTTGTAGACCTTTACAGGAACGGTATCATCACAAGGGATAATGCACTCCTTTATGCACAGGATCAGACAACAATGCATAAGAACTTATATTAATAATAAGAAGAGATAGTGTATTATTAAGATTTGCTTAATACAAAATATAGAATTTTTGATCGATATTTATGGAATATTAACAAAAACGTTGCAAAATATTATGTAATGTTGTATTATTCTCGTAGATATGGCAAAAATCTATTAATTGTTCGGAGGAAATGGTATGGCACAATTTAATTACAAAGCTATGGACTCTACCGGTAAACAGAAAAAGGGTTCCGTAGAAGCACAGAATATCGACCTTGCGAAGGAAAAACTGAGAAAAGAAGGGCTCAGCATATTGGATATCAATGAGTATAAGGATATTCAGTTCAACCTTGGCAAGAAGAAGGTCAAGAAGAGAGATCTTTCAGTATTCTGCAAACAGTTCGGTTCAATACTTCGCGCCGGCGTTCCTATCATTCAGGCACTTGATATGCTTGCTGATCAGATGGAGAACAAGGTTTTGAGGCAGGCGTTGAAGGAAGCACAGGCTCATGTTCAGAAGGGTGGTACACTTGCGGATGCATTTAAGCTGAATCCTGATGTATTCCCACCTATGCTTTACAACATGGTTGCAGCCGGCGAGGTTTCAGGTAAGCTTGAGATTTGCTTTGAAAGACTTGCTACACAGTTCGAAAAGGATGGATATATTCAGGGTAAGGTTAAATCAGCTATGACATATCCAATCGTAGTACTTGTAGTTATCGGCGTCGTAGTAGCAATCATGATGATCAAGGTTATTCCAACCTTCTCTCAGATGTTCGAAGAAATGGGAACAAAACTTCCATCAGCAACACAGATGCTGGTTAACTTCTCGGATTTCCTGGTTCATAAATGGTGGCTGGTACTTATTATAATAATTGGTATCATAGTTGGTATCAAAGTGTTCAAGGCAACGCCGACAGGTCAGACATTCTTCGGAAAGATGGCACTTAAGATGCCGGTATTCGGAGCTCTTTCAATAAAGACAGCGGCAGCAACATTTGCAAGAACATTCTCAACACTCCTTGCATCAGGTATCTCAATGATCGATGCTATCGAGCAGACAGCTAAAATTATGAAGAATAAGGTTATCAGAGATAAACTTATGGAGTGCAAGACTCAGGTTGCAAGAGGTATTCCTCTTTCAAAGCCTATCAAGGATATGGATATCTTCCCTGTAATGCTTCCTCAGATGATGCACATCGGAGAAGAGACAGGTAATATCGAAGACATGATGGTTAAGGTTGCTGACTATTACGAGGAAGAGGTTGACCTTGCAGTTGAATCACTTTCAGCAGCTATGGAACCACTTATCATGGTTGTACTTGCAGCAATCGTTGGTGTTATCGTCGTTGCTATCTACTCACCAATCATGGGTATGTACGATGCGGTAGACAGCTATTAAGATTTACAAGGTGAATACACGGAACCAAAGGTGAAGGTCTGATGACGAGACAACAGGCATGATCCTCAACGGTAAAGTGTTCACATATATGTTACACATAGTTACGATATAATCCGCTGGACGAGAAGCGGAATATATATATTATCTAAAACTATGAAAAAAACTAAAACAAAAGAAAAGGAGAATCAATTATGAAGAAGACAAACAAAGGTTTCTCACTCGTTGAGCTTATCATCGTTATCGCCATTATGGCAATCCTTGCAGCAGCTATCGCTCCTGCACTTATCCGTTACATCGACAAGTCAAGAAGAGCTGATGATGTAACTGCAGCTGGTACAGTACTTACAGGCGTTCAGACAGCGCTTGCTGATGAGGACTGCTATTCAGAAGTTGCTCAGGCATCAAGTAATTCTGTAATCGTTAAGGTTACAGCTGGTTCAAAGGGTAATGTTACAGTATCTGCAACAACTAACCTTAAGAGTGAGATGGAGTCTACACTTGCATCAGGATGTCCTATCAAGTATACAAAGGACGGAGCTAAGTATTACTGCGTAACAGTAGACGGTGAGTCGCTTGCAGTTTGGATTGGTACAAACTCTAATGATACAGAGTGGCAGATCCAGCCTTCAACAGCTAAGAAATATAAGTAATCTATAGTATTTCCTGTTAAGGTATAATTAACATGGGGGCTTTAACTCGTCATAAAGCCCTCATGATTAAAAAAATTTTGTTTTTAGTTTTTAAAAAAGTAACCTAATATTATGTTTAATAACTGATTGAGGGGTGAAACCTTTGATTAGTTTTTTGCGGTCAGTAGTTTTTTCTACTCTGACAGCTATATAAACAAAGGGGCGTAAGCCAAAATAAAAAAGAAACTACTGATTAGCGAGGGAGGCTATAGGATGGCAAAGAGTAATAAAGTCTTATCAATAGACATTACAAACGAAAGTATTACTATCATCGAAATCTCAGCTTCGCAGAAGAAGCAGACGAATATCCATAAGGTTCTCATGTTTGAGACTCCTGAAGATAGTTTCGAAGATGGTGTGATCAGAGATCAGGACAAGATAGCAGGGGAAATTAGAGCACAGCTTAATGCTGCAGGCGTTACTAATAAAAATGCTATCTTTGTTATGTCCTCAACAAAGATAGTTAACAGAGAGGTAGAGATACCGCTTGTTAAGGAAAATAAGATCGGTGGCATCATCAATGCTAACGCATCTGAGTATTTTCCTGTAAATGTAGAAGATTATGTTATCTCTCATTCACTTCTTGAGTCTATTACAGACGCAGAGGGCAATAAGAAGATGAGAGTTATGGCAGTTGCTGCTCCACAGACCATGGTTAAGTCATATTATGATCTGGGTGCTGCTGCAGGCCTCAAGGTTGAAGCGCTTGATTATATCGGTAATGCTATGCTTCAGCTTATCAAGACACAGACAACTGAGCAGTCAACAACTATGGTTATCCAGCTTGGTTCAGAGTCTACAGTTCTTAATATTGTTCAGGGGGACAAGCTTCTCCTTCAGAGAACAGTTCCTTATGGTACAAATCCGGTTGTTAACGTTGTTATGGAAGAAAAGGGCGTTGATGCTACAACAGCTATGGCACTTCTTCAGAATGACCGTATCATTACAGTTGATTTCGATGACAACGAAGCAACAGGTGCATTCAGATATCTCATCAACAACATCGGTCGAGTAATGGATTACTATGCAAGTAAGAATCCTGATGCTCCTATCGATGATGTATTTCTTACTGGAGACGGAGCTCTTATCAAGGGCATCGACGGTCTCTTCAAGATCCAGCTTAATGTTTCAACAAGAGTAATGGACAGCCTTTACAATATCAAGTTCGATCCGAGCATTGATATGAAGGTTTACAGCCCGGTTTACCTTATCGCTCCTATCGGTGCGGCTATGGATCCTATGGGCTTCAATCCTTCAGCTAAGGGTGGCAAAGCTCCTTCAAGCGGAATCAGCACAATACCTTTTGTTGTATTTGTTATACTTGCAATTGCAGCAGTTGCAGCTCTTTGGTTTATGGAGCATAAGAAGGTTACAGATGCTGAGGATGAAACAGATGATCTTAACAGACAGATAACTGCAGCAAGCGAGATCAATCAGATAATAGCTGAGCATGACGCTGCTGAGAGAAAGGCTATCGATGTTCTCACAATGTCAGCTATGACAAGACACAACAATGAGCAGGCACTTGAGTTTATCAATAATCTTGAGGATGCACTTCCTGTCAACTGTGTTATCAGCTCATTCTCTTCAAGTGATTCCTCAATCAGTATTCCTGGTATGGCATCAAGCTATGATGACATAACAGAGTTTATTATGAATCTTAAGAAGATTGAATGTATCGATGATGTTTTTATCTCTTCTATAGCATCAACGCTTGACCAGAAATCAGGTGCTTCGGCTTACGCTTTTACACTAACCTGTGTATTTAAGCCGCTTAAGGTTGATGATCTTTTAGGAACAGAAGAATAGGAATAAGGAGGGTAAAGACATGAAAAAATCAGATGTTCAGATCTTATTAGTAATACTTGGAATCGCCATCCTTGTTCTTGGTTATCTTTTCGGTTTCAAGAAGGAAAAGGAAAAGCTTGAGGAGCAGGAAGATGTTAATACAACGCTTAGGGCTCAGCTTACAGAGCTTCAGGAGAAAGCCAAGATGAAGGATCAGCTTCTCGCAGAGACAGATGAATATAACAAGCTTTTCGATAAAGAGCTTACGAAGTATCCTGCGGATCTTAATCAGGAGACAGCAGTTGCTTTCCTTAAAGGTGTAGAGGAACAACTTGAGTTTACACATACAGCAGTTTCTTTTGTTAGACCTACAGATTTTTATGTGCTTGGTCAGGGCACTGCTTCAGGCACAGGCGTTGCCAGCGGAGAAGCTTCAAATGATTCATATGTTTGTCAGAATACAACATATTCTATAGCTTACACTGGTTCGTATGAGGGACTTAAGCAGTATCTTGATTATATTGCTAATTACAAGTATTTTATGAATATTTCTTCAATGAATATAGGCTATGGAGTTGATGAGGCTACTAAGGAGGAACTTTATACAGGTTCAATTATTCTACATGGATATTCAGTAAGCGGACCTGACAGAACACCTGAGCAGCCAAATGTCGATGTTCCTAACGGTGTTGGAAATATCTTCACAGGCAACGGATCTATCACACCTGTTACAACAGGCAAGTATGATTCAGATCAGGGAGCTTCAATCGTTTCAGATCATGACCTTACAATCGGTCTTGTCAAAGCAAACAATGACACTACAAAAGCAAGTGTTATCGTAGCATCAGATGAGAATAAGGAAGACACAATCGTTTCATACGAAGGAAATGATACTGCAACACTTGAGATTGCAGTTCAGGAGAAAGATGGAAAGAACTATGTAACTTACAGTATTGGCGACAAGCAGTATGAGGCTGAGCTTCTCTCTAAGGAGCTTAAGATTCTTGTTGCTTCTACAGCCAGAGTTGATGCAGAGGACCTTAGCGGAGTTAAGGTTAATATCAGCAACTCAACAGATGTAGCAGTGTATATCAAGGTTCAGGGCGATGACTCTACAAATCCTAGATTTGCACTTGGAACAAAGACAGGCAGTGTAACTGTTTATTAAGAAGAATTGGAGTGGTGCGAAAGTGGCGAAGAAAAAAAATTCGGGCTTCAGCTTAATAGAAGTCGTAATAGCCGTTGCAGTACTTGGTTTATTGATCACACCAATCCTGACTCAGATTGTTCAAACATCTAATACCAGCAGAAAGGCCAAGGAAAGACAGGCCGCTGTTGAAAACGCGGAATACATAACGAATTTTATTCAAAAGACAGACAAGGCGGAGCTGGATAAAGCCAGCTCCGGCGGTCTGGATGATATAGCTATTAATTCAAAGAATAGTTATGTTGTTCAATGTAAGTTAGTTAATGAGTCTGGCGAAGAGATTAAAAACATTAATTATAACGCGACTGTTTATAAGATGAACAATGTTAAGTTAGGACCTAAAGCAAATGATTACACCAGAAAGGCCATCCTTGACGATCTCAATAACTGTGTTCTTGCAGAAGGTTATGAGATAGTTTATGACAGTAGCAAGTACACTGATTCACTTAAAAGTGCGGGCTATAGTTTAACTAATGAAGGGTCTATTGTAAAATACGTTGATCAGGATGATGAGATTCGTAGCGGACTTGTTAACGAGGTTGTATGTGTAGCAAGATCATCGGAATATACAGCTGATGACAGTGTTTACAAGTACACTAACCCAAACAGCGTCAGTCTTGGTTTTATTCAGGATCTTGATTCAACTAAGGTTGCAATCATTCAGGGTATTGCATCAAACTTTGATGCACAGGTTACTGATGAATTGTTCTCACAGAAGATGAACAGACTCCAGCAGCTTGATGAAGATGGCTGGAAGGATCAGCTGGGTGCTGAGCATAACGTTTTCGAAAACGATACATCTTCGGTAAGACTTTTGTATGTTTCCATCACAGCTCACAAAGATGGCGATGAAAATATAGACTATTATGAAGTTACCTGTGATGCATGTTATTATGATAAAACTACTGTTAGTAGTCAGAGCTTTGATATAAAACTTAAGTATAATGTATTTGCTAAGAAGTTTTATACTACAAAGTCTCCTGACATATATTTGATCTATGAACCTTATGTATCAGATACACAGCAACAGCTTTATTCTTTCAATGATTTTATTGAGATTTATAACGATGAGGATACGAAGGATTCCAAACTGTACCTTATCAAGCCAAGTAAGAACCAGTTAAGTCTCAGTTCAGATAGTGCGGAATATGTTGAGGGTGGTAAATATGCCACACTCGATAACGAAATAATTAAACCTGTAAACATCAATATTAATACTGTTTTGGCATCAGGTGAGTCGATAACTAGTAAGAACGTTATTAAGACTTATACTAATATTGATATTGATTATACAGCAAGTGGCTGGACCCAGTTTTCAACTGATGAGACTGTAAGAGGTACATCTCTTAGTGCTACTGATTATGCAATACTTAAGAGCATGCCTTTACCAAGCACATACACAGTAGCTTCATATCCAAACGGTGAAGGAAACAAGCACCTTATGAAGCTTGAAGAAGATACAAATACTGCAGACAGACTTTATACCGTAACTGTTCTTCTCAGTCCGGTAAGCGGCAATATGGATGATGTAAGATATTCTACAGGAAAGGGGGTAAACTGATTTGAAGAATTTTATTATGAGACTTCGTAAAGAGAAAAATGAAAAAGGATCGGGTATTATTCTTGTAATCGTTGCCCTCTCATTCCTTGGTATTATTGCAGGAGCGCTTCTTACAGCTGTAGCATATGCATACAGACTGAAGCTCTATGATTATAATACAAAGGACAACTTCCATTATGTTGAACAGGCAATGGATGAAGTGTATGCCGGTCTCGGAGGCAGAACAACAGAGACCATGCAGGCTGCATATACAAGAACCGTTGAGGAGATGGTTGAGTTCGATACGAGTCTGAGAGCCTATAAGAATATTGGTGATGAAGAAGCCAATAAGAGGTTTAAGGATTATTTCATGAACGGTATCAAGAATGATGCCGCATTCCTCAATATTTCGACACTTGAAAAACTTATTCAGTCATACATTTCAAACTCTTCAGTTAAGGTAGTAGGTGACAATATGAAGGTCGTTTACTATGACGAGGCTGGAGATATTGTTATGACTATCACTCCTGAGGGGGCAACAGGTGGAGATCTGGGTGCAACACTTACTGATATTAATATTGGTAAGATTGTTATTCAGAATCTTGTGCTTAGAAGAACAGCAAATTATCAGAGAAGCTCAGCTAGCGGAACATTTACACAGACTATCTCAACAGATGTTGAGATTTCAAGACCTGATTTCAATGTTCAGTTTAATACTGTAAGTGCCGTTAATTCTGTTCTTTATGATTATGCGCTGATTGCTGACTCAGGTATCGAAGTTAACAAGAGTGCTGCATCTCCGCTTCTTATCAATGGCAATATTTACGGTGGTGCGGATTATTACAATAAGAATTATAACCAGTATGGTGTAACTGATGAGGATGCAAAAGCAGATTATGCTAGACCACACAGTGAATCATTTGGTGAGATTACTCTTGATATAGTATCAAGTAAAACACATTCTGCGGATGGAACATTCCTGTTCAATGCAAGACTTGCCGATTTATTATATGGTAATCAGGATGGAATTCTTACTGATGCAGAGTATACAGCCAATAAAGAAGCAATCCGAATGAATAAGAATCTTCTTTATAATGGCTACAACGAGAATAGTAAATATTCCGGACTGTACATTAATGGAGCGAAGGTTTCCATCATGGCAGATACTATCGTTGTTCCGGGAAGTATAGCTGTAATGAACGGTGCGGTACTTTCTGTGTATAACAGCAATGGAAATAATGTTACCACATCTGATGTATGGGCAGATAATGTTGTCCTCGGTGGATATAATTATGCTGTACCAATAGGCGATGCAAAGACTAAGGATGTTGGTTCAAAAGCAACTTTTCTTGCTAATATGTTTATCAGAGACGACCTTGAAGTAAACTCCGATAATTCTGCATTTAAGCTTATTGGTGGTTATTATGGTTATGGTAACGGTACTCTGACAAATATTAATGAGTCATCCCTTGTTAGTTTGACAAGGAGAAATAACGATTATGTTCCAACTATTTCTACGGCGGATGTTGATCCTTCCGAAACAGTAGAGAATAATGTTAATATTTACTACTATGTTGATAAGAGCAACAGTGCAGTAAGCAGACCACATTATAACAGTAGTGCTATCATAATAAATGGTGAGAATTCAGAACTTGATCTTTCAGAAACATCCACTCTGTATGTAGCAGGACAGGCTTATGTTGAATTATCAGCTAAGCATGAGGATGTTCTGTCACAGGTATCCGTTAATGGTGGTGGAGAAATTGTTTATGCATCAGGGTCTAATGATAAGCAGGATGTTAATAAAGAAGTTGTAACATATGATCCATCAGTCCAGGATTATAGAACAGGTGAATCTCTTTCGGTTAAGAGCAATCAGCTTATTTATATTCCTAATGGTACAGGTCAGTATAAGGATGTTGAGGATGCATCAGGCAATGTGATTTATCAGACTATTACCATCAATCCGATGCTTCTAACATTGGGATCTGATGGAAAGAATATGTTTGATACATTCTTTGGAGCATTCTATGAAGGAACTGGTAGTGATAAGAAGCTTGTTGTTCCATGTGTATCTATTGTTCCTGCTGGTTCAACCAGAACGTATCATTACTTTGACTTTGATGCTATTTACGAAAAAGATCATAAGGGATATGACAGAGCTGAATCAATGGCTGCAGCTTTTGCAACAGCATATATTGAGGAACTTAATAAGAGTTCATCATCTGTGTCAGTAAACTTCAGTCCTATTAAGGAGTATCTTGATCAGGATGTAACTAGTGATACTTTATTCAGTGCAGGTAATATTCTTCTTCCTGATGATAGTGCATCTGTATACGCAAGTGGTGCTTTAACAGGAATCACTTCTACTATAGCATCAACATCGGGATCAAAGAAGACACACAAATTGATAGTAAGCAAGGATGCCGGAATCACAAGACCTGTAACAGCAGATGGTGATGCGGCTAGCGGAAATACTGATACTGTGACAGAAGCAGTACAGCTCTCTATGGACTTTGCAAAGCATTACAATTATGTGAAGTTCTCACTTACAGATCTTGCATTTGACTCAGAAGAAGCAGACTTTGTTGATGATGTTGTAAGAGCTGCTAGATATGGCGAGTCTGCATTATCACCACTTAACAGATACTTCACAATGAATAATCTGTTTAGAGTCGAGCCGTCAAATGAAGCTGCTGCTGATTCGGTAGATCATAAGCTTAATCTTTCATCCGGATATAAGGTATGGATTACTGACAAGGACGTTGAAATTAAAGCTTCTGATTGTGAAGATGTTGATGGTAAGAAAGTCATGAGAGGTATTATCTTCTCTAAGGGTGATGTAATCTTCGGAGCAGGAGTAGACAGATTCGAAGGTCTTATCGTTGCCGGTGATAAGATATATATCGGAAATGATGTTACAGCTATTTCAGCAAGTCCGGAAATATGTAAGACCATTATGACTGAGCTTCGTACAGAGAAGGATCCTGATGCAGAAAAGGTCCTTAGGTTCTTCGTTGGATATAAGTCGGATTATGACGATATGACAGTGGACGAACTCAAAGCACTCTGTGAGCAGAGAGGTATAGTTGTTGAGGGAGAGAATCCAACAAAGGATGCTTATGTCAGTGCTCTTATATCATATGATAACAGTGGCGATAATACTGTTAAGAAGATAAATACTATCGATTATTCGGATGTTATCAAATATAGCAACTGGATGAAGAATTCAGAATAGGAGAGTTAGCATGAAAAAAACTATTTCAAAAAACAAAGGCTTCTCTCTTGTTGAGATGATCATAGTACTTGCTATAGTGGCAGTAATGTCTACTATGGCGCTTATCTCGATAAACATTATACATTCGGCAAAAGCTAAGGATGCTGCTTCGGTATTTGATTCCGAAGTAGCAACCCTTAAGACTAAAGCTAAGGGTATGGGTGTTGATGCAAACAAGAACGGTAAACTGGATGATGATGAGATGGATCTCCTTTATTGTATAAAGATATATAAGGATGGAGATACATATTATCTCTGTACAGGATATACGGAAAGCGGCTCTGTAGCTACAAGCTTTGTATCAACTGCAACTAACAATGGTGGAAAGGGAAGAAACCTTTCAAGCTATGTTAAGATTAAATATACAGGAAAGCTTGCTGACGGTACTACGGTTACAGATACGGAACCGGGCAGTGATGCTGCAAGTGCTATCTACATTGTATTTAACAAGCGTGGCGAATGTATATATGGTGTGGGAGAGTATGAGTTTTTTAAGCCTAATGGCAGAACCGTTGCAAGGAAGTATATCAGGGCAAACGGAAGCCATGGCTCTAAGTGATGGGGGTGATCGATTTGGTTCTTAATAATAAAAAGAATAAAGGTTTCACTCTTGTTGAGCTTATTGTAGCCATAGCTGTTCTGGCACTTCTTATTACAGCGGTAGTTACGATGATGGGACATGAATCTGTTATTCTGAAGAAGCATGAAGCAGATATCTCTGTTCAGACTTCGGCTCAGGAGACTTATAACGAAATATCAGATATCGTGATGCAGGCAACATCTTTCAAAATTGTGGGTTGGTCATCAAACGATCCAATAGTGTTTGATAAGAAGAAACCGGGCAAGGCAATATATGATGGAATGACAATAACACAGCATACATTTGCTAAAAAGAGCAAAGCTGTTGGTGTTGAGCTGAATTTTGAAGATAATGGAAACAGAATCACAAATGGTTCAACAACGAGCAGTGGAGTATATCTTAAGGAAACAACTGTTTCAGGACCGGATACGACATCTGAGTATTTAACACTTTATGTTAAAGAGATAATTGTTGATTACAGTGTCCCATATGATTCAAGCTTTGCAGGTGCAGATATTAGCGTTCCGGCAGGAACCGATAAGGATACCTGTACAGCGCATATCATATTTGATGGTAACAAAGTATATATAACTAAGACTTACAAGTACATGACCAAGCTTGACAGTACATTTGATAATACATCAGCTGATGCAGTTAAGGATGCATGCCTTTATTCGTCAAAGCTTAATTATGTAAAGATTGCAACATCATATGTTAGTGCAGCGATGGCTACAATCGATGTTGAAAATCAGAGCGTAAGTCTTGAGTTACAGTTTGCAGACAATGGAATGTCATATAATGTTAATGGTATTACAAATATCAAAAATTCCAATGTCTTCATTGACCCTAAGTAGAAAGGAAGGTGATAACAGATGAGAAAAATTAATAAGAAAATTTTAGTAGCAGCTTTATCACTTCTGTTGGTTGCTTGCGCATTTGTTACGATTCTTTCCTTCACTATGGCGGCAGATGGAGACCCAGATGAAGGTAAGACGGTTGAAGCAAGTCCGTCTTTTGAAGTTGTAACAATTTATAATATTGATAGGATTATTCAGAATTCTATCAATGGTAGTGATCCTCTCTTCCATATTGTCGAGATTAGCAGTAGCGATTCGGATTCGGCAATGGGAAAAGAAGATACGTTGGTTGCAAGAACATCTAATGTATTCACAGAATATGTTTTTAATGGACATGCGACGATCGAAGAAAGAATGGCTGAGGGGAATATTCATTATGAGAAGTTCAGTACCGCTTCTATGACATCGGATTCAGCAATTCAGGAATGTGTTGATGCATTGGTAAAGGCTGATCTTATATACGTGCATAATGATTCATCAAACTATTTTGGAAAAAATGGTAACGATATACCTGAGTTGGTAAAACTTCAGCTTTGTAGTGCTGCAGTTGGCGATTTTGTTCCATTTATTATTGATGGTCCTATCGCAACTCAGGAGATTATTGGAAGCAATACAAATAAGTACCAGAACCTTGTAACTAATGTGTTTAAGAAATATGGTGGAAAGAAGTATACTTATCAGTGGGAGCCATCAGCACAGGGCACAGCTCTTGAGTACTTCACACACCAGACTTCTCTCTATGTTCAGATAGATGGTAAGACGCAGAAGAACAAGTGGACCAAGGTTTATGGCTTTGAGGATTATGATCTGGCAAATCTTCCTGCAGATGATCCTGCAGCATCTCCAACAGATGCTGAGAAAATTGACAGGACAAAGAACTACGTTAAGATTGCTGATAATTCAGCAACCATAGGTAGAATCCTTGTAATCAATAATACTGCTACAGATGGAGCAATCTCTACGCTCGTTAAGAACAGTGTAACTGAATTTACAGGTAATGTTGTTCTTGAAGAGGATGTTGCCGGAGCTAAGGAAGTTAACGATAAGGATGGTAATAAGGTTAAGCTTATCGAGAAGGTGGTTGACGGAAGTGGAAAACAGACAGCTCCGCCTATCTATAACTCAGATAATGTTAAGCTTTATTCTGTACCTGAAACATCAGGCCTTTATAGTGCTTATATTGTTCGTAATGCACATCCGAACTATATGAGCTTTGAGTATTATGCTTCAGATGATGTTGCACTGGATACCATAGACTACTCGCTTTATGATATTGTTATCATAGAAAGCGGAGCAGGTTTAAAGGATATCTCTGCAACTAATTATGATCATCTTGTTGCAGCTATGAATGCCAGCCAGCATATTCTTTATGATAAGGCGCTGGTAGGTACTGTTGATAATACTATTACTGTCGTAGATTATGGTGATAACTATGATTATGTATGCGGTAAGGTAATGACTTCAACAGAGTCAGGCAAATATGACAATATTCTTGTTACAAACAATGTAAGAATGAATGCATATATGTCTGCTAACAATTCTGCTGCTGTTAAAGATATTGCGGATATAATTAATTATGCTTCTTATAGAGGTATAGGAAAAGGAGAAGGTGATTCTTCAAATACATATACTGTACTTGAGATTGAACCTGCTTACCCAATTGATACAAGACTTGCTACATTGTTTGCTAATATAAATGGAGGCGGTTCTCATATCAAAGGTTTTGTCGATCCTCTTGAAAAGAACGGATACAAGACAGATATGACATTTGCTCAGATTACAGGTAGATCTAAGCCTTTTGATAGAAGTACAGGAGCTAAAGCGGCAAATAGCTGGTATTATATCAGAAACCAGGGTGTAATTGATAATTCATCTTCAGATGAAATATCATTTGATGGAACAACATCACTTACTACTTTCCTTGAAAGCAGTTCATCTGTTATTACAGAAGAAATGCTTGGTAGTGTTACTGATTATTATGCATGGAAGGTATCAAAGGCAAAGGTTTGCAAGCTTACCGGACTTGAATATAATCAGGTAAATGTTATTCATATGTCAAGTTACGAATTTAACTGCAGTAAGAGAACATGTATTGATAATTATGACATGATCTATATTGGAGGAGATAATTCGGCAATTAAGGATGCTTCTGCATTTGATTCATCAAAATTGTCATCTATTGGCCACAATGTATACAATATGTATTTCTGTGACGGTGATGCATATCCATATAATGAAAATTATGGAAGCAGCCAGGGCGCTACAGGTACATTTATCGGTAATGATTTAACAGATAATAAACTTGATGAACTTAATGAGTATAGAGGAAAGGGAATGCCTATAGTTATTGACAAATCTGTTGTTTCAGGTATGTCAACCAGCATCGATCCTAACTCAAATATGAAGAAGTTTATTGATGCCTGCTCTGCAGATGTAACAAACGGTAAGAAGAATATATGTTGGAACTTTGATTTCGACGATACGGTTAAGGTTGCAAATGGTGGAGAATATGGTGATACATATGAAGGCTATGTAACTGTATTCCGTAGTGATGAAACTGAAGACTATGCAGGTAGAACAGTAACAGCTCCTACAAATTCAACAGGAGTTAACGGAGAAAACATTAAGCAGATGCTTAAGAATTCTTCGGCTCGACCAAAGCTAGTAATTACAAGTTCGCCTATACAGTACAAAGAAGGTGACAGATCAACATGGATCACTGATCGTAATCTTGTTTGGAAATATGAAGCTGCCGGTGGAGATGGTTTTACTGCAAAGTTGATCTTTGATGATAATTCCAATAGCCGTTTTGATGATGATCCTGTTGTAAGTTCAGATAGCGGCAAGAGTGGAATGCTTTCAAAGAAGATGGGAACAGATTTCTTCGGTGTTATCTATTGGAAGCTTGAGGTTGAGAATTCAGCCGGTCTTAAGGCATCTACTACAGGATGTATCAAGATAGCCAGAACAAATCAGGAGAAGATACAGATCAATCTTCTGCAGATTATGCCGGATGCTGCTATTGGCGATGGCGATAATGCTGACGTTTCATTATTCCTTTGTACTGAGTGTCAGCAGGCAAGACATGTACTGTATGGTACCAGACATGCAGAAGTAGGTAAGTATGCTGAAAAATCAGAGATAGGACTCGCTAATTCGTTTGTTGATACGCATAATTATACAACAAGTTATTTATCAAAACCTACTGATGTAACTGGAAAAGTTGAAAACTACCTGACGAATGCTCAAACTGAAGCTTCACCTGCATATCTTGGAATGGCATGGCCTGGTAAAGAGGCATCCGGTGGAGCAGATACTACAGAGTATAGGGGTACGATCAATATAGATGTTTATGCCAATTGGGATTATAGAGTTTATAGTTATTCTATAGATGCTTCTGCCATGTCAGCTCGTTTGAATGTTTACTATGATGGACAGGTTCAAGGTGGTACAACTGTAACAGGTTCTAATGATAGTGATTCTAATCCGGGTAATTATAGTAAGCATGATATTAAGGTAACTATCGCAGGATATAATAGTAATACTGGTTATGATGGTGGCGGAAGAATTCTGATCAATGGTGAAGAAAAAGTTAAATTTACTAATGGTGAAACATCATTTACTGTAAATACAAGGATTCTTGCATCAGATGAAGGCAGTTCAGAGGATAGTAGCTATAGTGAATTTGAATTTAATGCTATAAATAATCTTGGCATTCATGAGCACAAGTTTGGCATTGTAAAATATGACAGCCAGCGAGTAGTTGGAAAGTACACAGGACTTGATGACTGGACAACAAACTGGTTTGATGAAGTTACAGAAGATTACAATGTCGATATGAATATTCTATATCTTTCTGAGTATGAAAAGCTCGTAGAGGATATTGAAAAGGCATATGAGAGTTGTGCAAATGAGGATGAAGTAAATACCCTTAAGAGTAAGTATCATCAGGCTAGTGCTGAATTCCGTAATGCTTACAATGGTATGGTTAAGGTTATTAATAATACCTATAAGAATGATGTGGCTCATGGTGGTTTAACAGTTGCTGAAAGGGATGCATTACAGAAGTTCTTCCTTCGTGAAGAAACATTTAATTATGGTTATATTCCTACTGCAGAAGAAATAGCTAATGCTGAGACAGAAGCTAATAAAGAAGCAGATAAGAAAACAGCGGACTTTGCAAAGGAAACTGATCCGGTTCAGGCAAGAGCTAGTTTTGTTGCAGCGTATAAAGAAGCACTTTTGAATGAACTTAGATATGCTAACTTTGAATCAATATTTGATCCATTTGCAGCTTCTGGTTCGAAGATCGAGACATTTTTAAGAGATGCTGCAGCAGCAGGAAGTACGCTTGATGGAAAGGTTAATGCGGCAGAATTTCAGAAGGAAGTTGCATATGAGTTGTCATATGAGAATTATGATGACAGACCGTATTATGACCTGTTCTCTCTTACAAATGATCTGAATGGAAATTCAGCTAACGGATCGTACAATTATAAGAAGTATTGTGAATTATATGCTACATGGCGTGATGCTAAGATGTATGAACAGTTCTTCAGAAAGATGTACCAGTTATTTGCAATTTTCTCAGGTGTAAATGAATCCGGAAAGGCTGACCTTGCTCAGTATTATGATTGTATAATCTTCGGAGCAGCTCAGAACTTTGCAGGAGCTGACATGAGTAGTGATGCTGCGATTGATGCCATAATCAGATATGTAGACAATGGTGGACAGGCAATGCTCTTCTACGATACACTTACATCTACATCTCAGACTGGTAAGATGGTTAATCGTTTAGGTGGCTATTTTGGTATTAATACTAATGCAACCGACAAGAGTAAGGGAAGTCAGAACCCTGTAAAGCTTACATACAGAGATGCTACAGGTGATAGGACATTTAATGATAGTAACTTCCCTTCACCGATGTTTAACTACACTATTTATGTAGGTTCAGCTAATGCTACTGATGAAGGTCATACTCATCCGGACAAGAACCTCTTTGAGATGGCATTAGATGAGAAGGTAGAAACTAACGCTGCTGAGCAGAACAACGAGGGTATCGTAACAATGTATCCGTTCAGTATAGGTTCTAACCTTAGACTTTCACCAACAGAGGAGTCTGATTTTACAATTAATATTGAAGATGAAGATCTGATTGTATATTACTCATTATCAGGTGGTACGTCAGGTACAATTTCTTCAGCATATGCAGCAGATCCAAAGGATGGTGCAAATAATTACTTTGTATATCAGTATCAACCTGGTGGTGAGGGATCAGGAATGGTTACATATCTTGGCGCTGGACGTACTCAGATAACAGGTACTACAAGAGAGAATAATGATGAAAGAAGATTCTTCATAAATCTTATTCTTAATACCGGAAGAAAGAGTACAAAGACAACAGAGCTAAGTATATTTGACCATAGTTCAACTCAGGTTGTTGATACAAGCAATGGTAAGATCGGCGCAACGAATACAACAAATGGTGTTGTTGAAGAAGATGGTGATATCTATAAGATGACAGTAGCAGCAGATTCTATTCCTGAGTTCTCTTATAGAGTTACATCAGATTCTTCAGTTGAGATAAGTGAAGTATTCATTTATTACGATCTTGATTATGATGTGAATCCTGGTAATGATGAGTATACTAATGATGCAAATCATATACTTGTATATGATAAGAAGTACAACAAGTCAGGAACTTATAACAAAGATACAAATCCATGGATTGCATCGGGATATCTGGCATGGGTTGATACAAATACAGCTATAAAGAGCAGTACGGCAACGGTAACAGACGTTAATGGTAATATTGTTCCTCAATCAATGCTGACGTTAAAGGATAGTTATCTATACAATAATGAGTATACATACCTTGTTGTAAAAGTTGTAACAACAAAGGGTGATCCTATCTATAAGAGGATTAAGATAATTATCAAGCCAGAACTCTTTGATCTTTCGTAAAAGAAATATCAAGAGAGATGTAAAACAAATAAAAGCCTATTAGGCTAAAAAGACCCCCGGGATTATTCCCGGGGGTTTGTTTTGTATATACAATGATAGTTTGTAAGAATAATACGTAAATTAGTATCGGAATATGAGAACAACTCCAACATATTCTGCGAAAGAGGTCTTATGTATATAAAAAACGGAAGATGTAGATCACATCTTCCGCTTAATAGCTTTATTTAATGATATACGCTATCAGGAGAATTAAACTCTTGACATATACTCACCGGTACGTGTATCGATTCTGATTGAATCGCCCTGGTTAACGAAGAGAGGTACGTTAAGTGTAGCACCTGTCTCAACTGTACATGGCTTTGTAGCGTTTGTAGCTGTATTTCCTGCCACACCAGGCTCACACTCTGTAACAAGAAGAGTAACGTTGATAGGTGGCTCTACAGAGAATACCTCGCCCTTGTATGAGCTGATCTTGCAGTTCTCATTCTCCTTAACAAACTTCATATCGTCCTTGATAAGCGCCTCACTTACAGGGATCATCTCGAAGCTTTCCGGATCCATGAAGTAGAAGAGCTCGCCATCCTTGTATGAATATGTCATGTCCTTCTTATCAATATGAGCTGTCTCAAGCTTCTCGGTAGGACGGAAGGTCTTCTCAACAACACCGCCACTCTTGATATTCTTAAGCTTTGTTCTAACAAATGCAGCACCCTTACCAGGCTTAACATGCATGAACTCGATTACCTGAAAGATATTTCCTTCGATCTCTACGGTTACACCGTTTCTTATTTCACCTGCTGAAATCATTGTTTTCCTCCTTAGAAATACATATCTTATGATATTTTAATATAATTGCTTTTATTTTTCAACTTTTTTCTCATCAGATTCTGAATTAATTATCTATTCATCTTCAGAGGTACTAACCTCGACAAGATTATCATCAGAAGCATCTGATACAGAAGCTTTTCTCTTGCCCGTCATTCTGATAAACATCATAAATGCTATGAAGAATATGAGAGTAGCGATACTGATCATGATACCGGCTTTAAGCCCTTTGTGAATATATCTGATACAGATCTTATGTGATCCGGCTTTGACAGGAATACCGATTCCTGCGAATAATGACTGCATCTCAACTTCCCGGTCATCAACATAAACCTTGTAATCATCTTTGTATGGAAGAGAGACGTAGATGATTCCGTCTGCTGAAGCATCAATTGATCCTACGATATCATTACCTTCATCATGAACATCATATAAAACAGAATCAGAGAGAATATCATGAATCTTCTGCATTGTATCCTCGTTCATCCTAACAAGATAGAAGGTATTTCCTAAGTAGTATTCATACTGGTCAGCATCCATCTGCAGATATATTATTTCCTGCTTGTCGCTTGTTTTTGAGGCGATATGTGTGAAGTAGCCATAGTTCAGATAAAAGTCACCCTTAAGATTAGCACCTATGCCGATACATACGGTAACAAACGAATCCGAATCGCCTTCAACATAATTTGAATAATCTGACATTACAAAGGTTGCGTTAGGGTCGTTGTTGATCTTTTCAGGATCAGTATCGAACTCAATCTGTTCATATAATGGTTGACCGGTCAGCTTCATGGCGATTTCATCATGGAAATCTATATATGTGTCATAAGTATAGTTGCCGTTTTTAAGGTTATTGTTTATCTCAAGAAGGTCATTATCATCTTTGATAAGGAAACCGAAGCCTACATTGTATGGATTCTCATACAGCGAGATGTTGTTGATCTCATCGATCTTATTCATGAATGTATAAGTTTGATCAACCTTAAAATACTGGTTAATAATGTGATATTTCACATTCAGGAAGAGATCTGACAGTGGGTTAGAAAGCTCGTATCCGATGTTATTGGCTATGGCCGGAACGTCTGCACCCATATATCCTATCATTGACTGGTTTTCCTGATTGACATTTGAGGTGAAGAATGATACGGACTCTGTATTTATAACCAGTGCACTGTTCTTTTCAGAGGCCAGGTACTCCGTTCTGGCATGACCTTCATCAAGATGGTTTCGCTCAGTAATGATAGAAACATTGTTATATGAGCTAAGCTCAGCATTAATGTGGTTACTGTAAATAGTATATCGTGTGTAATTAAAGGCAGAAACCAAAAGCTCTATGATAAATACAATAGCCAGGATTCTGGTTATGGTTTTGTTAAAACTCTTTTTTACGCAAATTATGATAAGTACTGCGTATATCGCCAGGAAACAGAGACTGACAATGGTTGAGAATGATAATATCTTCTTTGCGCTTACCAGGAAGAGTATGCCGACAATAACTTCCCAGACATAGAAGGATAGTAGCTGCTTCTTATTAGCTTTATACGACATATTCTGCACAAGGTCGTACACTACGGTGATAAGAAGGAAGATGTAGAAGATTGCAAAACGGTTTGGAACAAAAATCTGATTATGTAAACCGTGCATTATATAATTCAATAAAGGATTGCCGAATGATATAAAGTATAAAACAAGCAGTACAACCTTCCTGATCCTTTCTGAAAGATTGATCTTTTTACATAAAAGATAAACTGGTACAAGAAGGAATAAGAGTAAACCGCAATACATATTGACAGAAGTATTTGAGTTTTTATCAATAATGACAGCTGGTGGCGCAACCTTTGCATAGTTAAGTATGCGTAAAAAGTCAGAAGCAAAACCAAAAACCGGAATAGTGGCATCGTTACCGCGATATGGAGATTTCTGTACTGTATTTAGATAAGATGGTATCAGGAGAAAGGCTGCAAATCCGGCGGATATCATAGAGTAAAACGCAACACGGATTCCCTTCTTCAGCATATCCTTAATGCTCTCAAAATTCAGACAGAAGAAATACAGGAAGATAAACTCGCAAGTTAAAAACGCGTTGTAGAAGTCGTTTATCATTAAGTATGCCAGTATGATCACATAAAGGACAGCTTTCTTCTTATATACAACCTGTTCCAATGCAAGGATGAGAATCGGGAGTAATATAGCGACGATCATAAAGCCGTGATGAGACATAAACGAAATAAGATATCCGGATAAGCTGTACGCAAGAGCAAAAGGAATAAGTCGGATATCGGTTTTTGACATACGTTTACCGGTAGGTCTATGGGTGAGGTAAACAATAAATGTAAAGGCCGGCATTATAAACATCAGATATGCGATTAAAGTAAAGCAAATTGATATATTTGACAGAGAGAAAAGCCCGATAAGCCAATAGAATGGATTGATAAGAAGCGATAGCTTACCAAGGGCACCCTGTCCAAGTCCAACGCTGTAATTAACAGTTGAAAAATCACCGTTAAATAACTGGTTTATATATCTGTAGCTGTATGGGAAGGTTTGAGCCATTCCGTCATGAGATGGGAAGAATCCTGTACCAAACGGAGCAGCACTCCTGATGAACAGATATATCAGGAAAACGGTGGACATTATTGCAAAAGTGATCATATAAATCCTATTGTTTGATGAAAAGTGTGAAAGCTTCTTGATCGCTATTGAATCTGCAGTCTTTTCATAACCGTTAAACAGAAGAAAACGGCTGAAGATAACACAGATTGCAAGGAAGAGAAGCATCATAAAGATATACAGATAAATATTGTGCTGCTTTTCAAGCCTATATTCATTTGTTCCAGATTTGACCTCCACAAGTGCAAACTCTGAATCACCTATAGTGAAATAGTCTATAACATTTTCACAGCTCCAGGTTTCAGAAGTAATTGGAAGAAGAGCATATCCGTCTTCTTTTGATTCGAGTGATAGGGATAAGCTGGTAGAATCACTGGATGAAAGTTTGGCAACAACTAAGTTTTGAAACAGTTCATTAAATGCTGTCTCGTTAAACAACGCAAATTGAGCATTAGTTTCATGGTGAAATAATGGTTTGAATATCAGACTATAGAAATAATAATTTGCTTCATCCTTCTCAGTATACCCCATATGGGTAATATTACCATTCAGTGCACTATAAAGATTTCCGGCTTTTTCAGGTGCAAAGGAAACCTGATAACGGTTTTCTGCTTTAAGAGTATCATTTGCCATAACTGAGTATGCACGAGCAACATCGAATTCTCCGGTGATAAGTTCATATATATCCTCCCCACCCATGGTATTATTTGTCAGGTAATTAGAAGATGTAAAGATCTCTTCATTATCATAAACTAGCTTTAATATATTATCATTAACGAAGAAACCATATTTTATGACATAATTATTCTTATATATATCAATACCTTTGTAGCTCTCCATAAACTCCAACCCATCAACTACATGTCCGGTGTGAGTTGTTGTGATTACATAATCATAACCGGCAAGCATATTGGTGAGAGGAGTAGATTTATTGTCACCATCAACAAATAAAGATATTTTTGCATCCGCATTTACTGTATTATGGATATAATCTTCAGCTGCTTCATATCTTCCGACATAAGTTTTATCATAAGTATTCGAGGTCTTGCCGGCATTTCCCAGATTTCCAACGAACGACGCGGCAACCTCGATAACCATAAGTAGCCCCATCGCCGTCTTAAATACGGTGTGAGTCATATTGTCGTTCTTATAAAGTATCAGGATGAAGAAGTACGCCGCAGCGAGCTCGAAGCTCTTCATAAACGGCGACATCGTCGTGTAATTAGACGACTTCAGCAGCGCCATAAAGATGATCGCCATCACGAGCACAAACGAAACAACGATCGTCATCGAACGCTGGTGTTCGATATTGATAAATACCGTATAAGCCATGCTCAGGATCATGAAGATCAGTATAAAGCCAAATACAGTCGAAACCTGCCTCGTGAAATAGAAACCGTTGAACAGATAGTTCATGGTTGAATGGAAGGTTGCCACGTACAGCACCGCCGTAAGAGCGATGGTCTTCACCTTCTTGTTGAAGTTGATATTTCCGTTTGATGCATAAAGGAAGATCATCATAATCGCGAAGATGCCGGCGTAGATCGCTACACTGTCGGTCTCCTTCGACGCGTCGGTCTCGAGACCGGCGAGCATCCCCTTAAACACATCAAATATCTTTACCTTCACCTCGGCAAGCGGGAACTCGAGCGAAAGCATTTTCTTCAACAGGTTACTCTTAAGCGACGGGATGATGACCAGAACGGACATGCCGATGGCCATAAGGTCGGCGATCAGCTTGTAGATCGTCGCGGTAACGATGTGCTTCGTGTCCCTGAAATCCTGCAGGAAGAAATAAACAAGCACGAAGATAAATACGATTATAGTGATATAAAAGCTCAGGAAGAATGAAGCCGCGAGAGTGAGGCAGTAGAAGAGCCACTTACCTTCGCGGATGAGCTTATCAACAGCGAGCATCAGAAGCGGGAAGAGTGCAACCGCACCCAGCCAGGTTACATTGAGACCGCTGCCGATCATGTATGCAGAAAGTGCATAAGCGCATGAAAGTGCAAGATTGATGATGTCGAATTCCTTGACAAATACACCCAGCTTCGATGTCGGCTCATCATTTCCGCCGAGCTTAAGGTCCGCATTCTTTGTGGACTTTCCGGCCTTCTCGAGAGCCTCGAGCTTCTTAGCCTTTTTCTCCTTCTTCTTGGCGAGATAAGCCGAGATGATGTCGGAACGTTCAGCTTCCGCGTCGCCCTTTCCCTGAAGCTCATACTTCTTACGATAGCTGAGAAACATACTGAAGAAGAGACCTGCAAGACCAATCTTCAGTGCATAGAGCAGATTGATAACACCCGACATTGAATCCTTATGGACAGCCAGCGTCAGAAGGTTTGTCGGATCTGAAAGATAAAATGCGAGTGAATCAGATATATCATAACCCTCGGCGCTTATATAACCGGAAGTATTTACGCTTCCGTTATTCACGCTGTCATGAAGGTCGTTCAGAAGATATCTGTATTTTTCAAAATGACCTGCAGAAAGCACGTCCTTATCGCCAAACGGCGCAAAGCCACCGATGGACAAACCGATTATAGCCACGATGAAAGGTATCAGGAAAGCCAGCCCGAGCCGCGTTAACTTGGACCTGTCGAGAGGCTTCTTCTCTTTCCTCACCTTAGAGGAAGAGCTCTTTTCCGCTTTGCTAGTTTTAGCAGAGGAATCCTTCTCCTTTTTTCTGTCATTAACCTTGACAGAAGTGGCCTTCTGATCCTTTCCGGTTTTACTGACAACCTTTTTATTCTCTGCATTTTCTTTGGTACTCATAGGTATTTCCCTCCAACATTTTATTAACGAATAGATGCCGCCTCAGCGGTTCATCTGATAGTATTCAAATTATTCTATTGCGATTGCGTCAGTGCCGTGATAAACAGTACGATCGAAGCAATACATATTTTATAAACGCTTGATTGTATCAGTACTCTTATTATCATAAGAAACAACTGCACAACTAACAATTCATTTTACCACATTTCAACCCCTAATTCAAATAAATATGGCAGGAATCATGAGAATTGAAGGGTATTTTCGTAGGATTTTTAATGAATATTATTAGTGATTTATACATCGTTTTATGATATAGTAATGATAAGTATGTAAAGTAATAACTAGGGAGGTAGGCCAAATGTCCGAAAAGGAAAGAAAAACCAAGAATACCGCACCGCAGGACCAGTCTGCAGAAAACGCAGCGACTCGCGACTGCACATCGATCGCGACCGAGAGCGGCGGCGTTATCCAGATAGCAAATGATGTTGTTTCAAATATAGCCGGCCTTGCCGTTATGGAGGTCGAGGGTGTTTCGAAGCTCACCGGAAATATTACCAAGGAGCTCATCACGAAGCTCGGCAGGAAGAGTCTGTCGAAGGGCATCAGATTAGATTTCAGCGGAAACGAGCTGAAGGTTGATGTGTCCATCGAGGTTAAGTTCGGCTACAACATAGTCAACGTTTCGAAGAATGTTCAGGACAGAGTTAGAAGCAATATAAATACGATGACCGGCCTCAAGGTTAACATGGTAAACGTCAGAGTTTCCGGCATCGATACAGCATCCGGAGAAAAATAAATCCGGAGAAAAGTAATATTCGGAGCAAGATGCCGATTCCGGCATCGTTACAGCATCCGGAGAAAAATAGATCCTGAGAAAAGTAATATCCGGAGCAGATGTCAATTCCGGCATCCAACCAGCGCGGGGCACGCGTAATAAATAACAACAGGTGAAAACATGACCAGAAGTGAATTAAGAGAAAACATATTTAAGATAGTATTCAGAGTGCCATTCCACGAAACAGAAGAGATGGGCGAGCAGGAGAAGGAGTATATTTCCGACCTCGACGAGCCACAGAAGGAAAAGGACATCGAATACATCAAGGCAAAATCATCCGCAATCATCGACAAGCTGGATGAGATCGACAAGCTGATAGAGGACGCTTCAAAGGGCTGGAGCGTGAAGAGGATAGGCAGGGCAGAACTGGCTATTCTTCGTGTTGCTGTTTACGAGATAAAGTTTGACGACGACATTCCGTACAAGGTTGCGGTTAACGAAGCGATTGAGCTTTCCAAGAAATACTGTGAGCCTGAAGCAGGAGCTTTCATAAACGGAATCCTTTCAGCCTTCGCAGAGTAATCAACTGATATCCGAAGGTTGAAATACATCCGGCATTCGATGGTTGAAATACATCTGACATCCAAAGGTTGAAATACATCCGACATCGCAAAAACGGCATCACCGATCAGACTTAAGCAAGACAGAATACATCTAAGTAGAACAGGAAAATAAATTGAAAACATATACAGTCGGACAGGTCATAAAGCATACGAAGAACCTGCTGGAGAATGACATATTCCTCGGCAGCATGTATGTGACGGGCGAAATATCAAATTGTAAATACCACAGCATGGGGCATATCTATTTTTCTTTAAAAGACGAGACAGGCTCCATGCCTGCTGTCATGTTTAAAGGCAGCCGCCTGCGGGGACTGAAGTTTAAGCTCGAGGACGGTCAGGCCGTAGTCATGAAATGCAGCATCGGCATGTACGAGAAGACCAGTTCGGTCCAGCTTTATGCGACAGAAATACTTCTCGCCGAGGATAAGGAAGGCAAGCTGAACGCCGAATTCCTGAAGCTGAAGGAAAAGCTTTACAATGAGGGCCTCTTCGAGTTCGACATCAAGAAGCCTATTCCGAAATATCCGAAATCGGTCGGCATAGTTACAGCTCCGACAGGCGCAGCCATCCAGGATATAAGAAATATAGCCAGGCGCCGCAATCCATATGTTCAGCTCGTGCTTTATCCTGCAAAGGTTCAGGGCGAGGGTGCGGCCGAGACCATCGCGAAAGGTATCAAGGTCCTTGACAAAATGGGCCTCGACACCATAATAATCGGGCGCGGCGGCGGTTCTATCGAGGACCTCTGGGCGTTCAACGAGGAGATAGTCGCGAGGGCGATATTTGAAGCTGAGACGCCGATCATTTCCGGCACCGGCCACGAGGTTGATAATACGATAGCCGATTACGTTGCGGACCTTCGTGCACCGACTCCGTCAGCGGCAGCAGAGCTTGCAATCCCGGATGTGATGACGCACATACAGCACCTTGCAAATTGCAGGAGCAGGCTTGATAGTAATATTTCCAACAGGCTGAACATCATAAATACAAGGCTTCAGGTCCTTAAGGCAAAGCTCGAGAAGAGGAGCCCGGAGAGAACGCTCGCAGAGAAGCAGCAGCGGCTTGCGGACACTCGAGACAGACTTCAGCAGCTGATCGAGAGAAGACTTGAAGCGGCGGTTCAGAGGCACGGCACCCTGAATGAAAGAGTGCATACCGATATGGACAGGCTCGTTCAGAATAAGATTCATCGTTACGAGATAAATGTGGCAAAGTTACACGCACTTTCACCAACCGCGAAGCTGATCAACGGCTTCGGATATATTTCAACCGGAACGGAACCGGTTCGAAGCGTGAAGGATGTGAAGTCAGGAGATACGATCGCGGTCACACTCAGTGACGGCTCGATCACCGCGAGTGTTACGGATATAAACGATTAAACAGATTGGATAGAATATGAGTAAGAAAATAGAAAATACAGAAAACGAAAAGTTTATAGTTGAGGATGCATTTGCAAGGCTTGAGGAGATAATCACGGCCCTTGAGGCGCCGGAAACCAAGCTAAGCGATGCTATGGAGCTCTATAAGGAGGGAGTTGTCCTTTCCGATAAGTGCCGCGATAACCTCGAAGGTGTCGAGAAAGAAATCAAAATTCTCAACGCAGACGAAACTGAGTAAGAAAAAGGGCAGGCGATATATATGGCTGAAAAGAAATCGACAACAAAGAAGGAGTCTGATAAAAAGACATCCACAAAAACTAAATCAGAAAAGAAGACGGATAATAAGAAGACTTCTTCAACGAAGACCGGAGCAAAGAAAACAAGCGGCAAGAAAATAAGCAGCAAAAAAACAGACAATAACTCTATGCTTGATGAGATCAAGAGCTACATAGAAAATACAGTTATCGGGATGCTTCCTGAACCGGACGGAATGTCTGATCCGGTCAGAAATGCCATGGTCTATGCTGTGAAGGCGGGCGGTAAGAGAGTCAGACCGCTTTTGATGTATCTGACCTACAAGGCTTTCTCCGCAGCATCCAACAGCCAGACAGCAGCAGAGCAGACAGCTGCACCAGGCAGTCAGGCTGAAGGCGCTGACAACAGCGGCACAGCAGAAAAATCAGCTGCACCTCACGACAAGGCTGTCGAGTATTTCATGGCTGCGCTTGAGATGATCCATACATATTCGCTTATTCATGACGATCTGCCGGCACTCGACAATGACGATCTGCGCCGCGGTAATCCGACAGTCCATAAGGCTTTCGGAGAAGACGTTGCGATCCTTGCCGGAGATGGTCTGCTTAACTATGCCTACGAAACAGCTGCAAAGAGCTTTATCAGCTGCCCGGGTGATATAGATGTGGAGAAGGCTGTATTTATCCTTGCTTCCAAGCCGGGCCTGTATGGTATGCTCGGCGGCCAGGCGGTTGACGTTGTCCTTACGGGCAAGAGACCGACAGCAGAGCAGCTTTCATATATTTATTCAAATAAAACAGCCGCGCTTCTTGAGTGCGCTATGACTATCGGCGGTACACTTGCCGGAGTTTCTGGCGAGAATCTCGATAAGCTTCAGAATGCGGCGTATTATATCGGAATGGCTTTCCAGGTTCAGGATGATATCCTTGATGTGACCGGAACAGTCGAAGAGCTTGGCAAGGACGTAAGCCAGGACAAGAAGAATGGCAAGATAACCTTCGTCACTATTTACGGCATCGAGAAGGCTAAGGAATACGTTAAGCAGGCATCGCTCCTCGCAATCAAGCTCGTGGACGAAGCCTACGCAACCATCACCCCAACCCCTCAAACCGACGAATATATCTCAATCCTGAAGAACCTTATCACACAGATGATATCGCGTAAGAATTGATTAAAACTATAACAAACAGCCGAGAGTCGGCGTACGGTAAATAATACACAAGAATCGAGATAGATATGAATCTATTAAAAGAAATCAAACACGAAAACGACATAAAAAAACTCCCTGAGGAAGACCTTGACCCTCTTGCCTCCGAAATCAGGAGTTTTATCATAGAGAAGGTCAGTGAACACGGCGGTCACCTCGCCGCAAACCTCGGAGTTGTTGAACTTACGATTGCGCTCCACAGATGTATGGAGTTCCCGGAGGACAAGCTTATTTTCGATGTGGGCCATCAGGCTTACACGCATAAGATCCTCACCGGAAGACGCAAGGATTTTGACAACCTCAGAGAGCTTGAGGGCCTCAGCGGCTTCCCGAAGCGCAGGGAGAATCCATGCGATGCATTTGACACGGGCCACAGCTCGACCAGTATTTCCGCAGCGGTAGGACTTGCAGCTGCGCGGGATCTTCGCGGCACAAATGAGAAGATCTGCGCGGTTATTGGCGACGGTTCAATGACCGGCGGCATGGTCTACGAGGCTTGCAACCAGCTTTCACAGCTGAAGTCGAATCTCGTGATCATCCTCAACGACAACGAAATGTCCATCGATCGTAACGTCGGCGGAGTTTCGAAATACCTGAACAGGATGCGTGTCGGCACCTCCTATAACGAGTTCAAGACCGGCCTTGAAAATGTTCTTATGAACATTCCGGACGTCGGCGCGAAGATGGCCAAGGGTCTGAAGAAGTCCAAGGACAGCCTGAAGGGTCTTTTCGTTCAGGGCTCCTTTGTCGAGGAAATGGGCATAACCTATATCGGCCCGGTTGACGGCCACAACATCAAGGAACTGACCAAGACGCTGAAGAAGGCATTTAAGCTGAACAAGCCTATCCTTGTTCACGTCAGGACTACGAAGGGTGCCGGCTACAAATACGCCGAAAAATACCCTGAGCATTTCCACGGCGTCGATCCTTTCGATATTGAAACAGGAAGAAGTCTTGTCAGAAAGACAAGAGCAACATATACAGATGTATTTGGCAAGAAGCTCCGCACCCTCGGTGAGGAGAATGAGAAGATAGTTGCGATAACTGCGGCGATGGCTCACGGAACTGGAGTTTCGTATTTCCAGAAGAGTTTTCCGGAGAGGACCTTCGACGTTGGAATCGCTGAGCAGCATGCGGTCACATTTGCGGCCGGACTTGCAGCGGGCGGCTTCATTCCGGTGGTTGCGATCTATTCGTCCTTCCTTCAGAGAGCCTACGACCAGATACTTCATGACGTCTGCCTTCAGGGGCTGCACGTTATATTTGCGATAGACCGTTCAGGAATCGTCGGGCGCGACGGCGAGACGCATCAGGGTATCTACGACGATGCCTATCTTGCGGACATGCCGGGGCTCGTCGTCATCGAGCCGAAGAATGCTGCAGAGCTTAGCAGTGCCTTCGATTTTGCGGTGGCCTGCGACGGACCGGTTGCTATAAAATACAGCCGCGGCTACGCCTACAGAGGTCTCTCAAATGACTGTCCTCTCGAACTGGGCAAGTCCGAGATCATTTCCGGAACCATTCCGGAGACCTGCCGTAGCCTGGATAAGATTCAGGCAACAGACGCTGATACAGACAGTGCAGCACAGCCGGCAGAAAAGAAGAGAATTGCTATCTTTGCCTGCGGAAATATGGTTGAAGAAGCCGTTAAATGCCGAGACAAGCTGATCGCTGAGACCGGTATCGAGCCGCTCTTCGTAAATACAAGATTTATCAAGCCTCTTGACGAGGCCATGCTCAGAAATATCACAGGAAAGTTCGACATCATCGCCTTTGCTGAGGAAACCTGCGAGGCAGGAAGCTTCGGAGAAAGAGCGGTTGCTGTTATCCAGGACGAGCTTTCAAAGCTCCTTACCGGAGAAAAATACGAGCTTGGTTCATCGAAGGAAGATATCAGGATCCCGAAGGTCATCAACTTCTGTATCAAGGTTGAGACAGTGCCTCAGGGTTCGGTTGATGAGCTCCGTAACCTGCTGGGTATTTCCGCTGACAAGATGACCGAAACTATCGTTAATTTGCTTTAGAACAGACGGTAGATACCAGGACTATAAAAACATGCTGTAATACAGCTGATGATTATAAAGAGAAAGATATATGCCTCCAGAAAAGGCATGATAACAAAATTACTATGAAGAAAAGATTGGACATCCTCCTCTTTGAGCAGGGCTTTGCGGATTCGAGAGAGAAGGCAAAGCGCCTTATAATGTCGGGGATAGTATATGTAGACAATATTAAAGAAGATAAGGCCGGAAGCACATTTTCGGAGGACGCGGTGATCGAGGTTCGTGGAAAGACTATGAAATACGTCAGCCGCGGCGGACTGAAGCTTGAGAAGGCCATGCAGAATTTTGACATTACGCTTGACGGAACCGTTTGTATGGACGTGGGTGCTTCCACCGGAGGCTTCACAGACTGTATGCTTCAGAACGGAGCCGTTAAGGTTTACAGCGTAGACGTTGGCCACGGCCAGCTTGATTGGAAGCTACGCAATGATGAGAGAGTCATCTGTATGGAGAAGACAAATATCAGATATGTCACACCGGCGGATATCGATGACATTCTTGACTTTGCTTCGATAGATGTTTCATTCATCTCGCTTACCAAGGTTCTTACCCCTGTAAGAGAGCTTTTGAAGGAAGACGGTGAGGTTGTATGCCTCGTAAAGCCGCAGTTTGAAGCAGGTCGCGAGAAGGTTGGCAAGAAGGGTGTTGTCAGAGATAAGTCAGTTCATAAGGACGTCATCAGAGAAGTGATAGCCTACGCGTCCGCAAACGGCTACAGAATCCTCGACCTCGACTTCTCCCCTGTAAAAGGTCCTGAAGGTAACATCGAATACCTCCTCCACCTCCGCAAGGTAGAAGGAGCATCTGAATCCGCAATAACGGATGACAAGATTTCTGAAGTGGTCGAATTAAGTCACGAGGTTCTTGATAAAAAAGAATCAATTGAATGACAAAATATAATTGTGAAAGATCAATACAGAGGAGACACATAAGTGTCCCCCTGAAGGCGTATTTGTTTACACCTAAGTAGTAATGTGCGAAGCACATTGCTATCATGAGTGAAGCGAATGATGCAGCATGCGAAGCATGCTACATACATCATGAAATGATGTATGCATAATTTTGGAACAAAATTATGGCACCTGAAGGGGGTTGCTTATGGGGCTCCGACAGTAGGAATTAGTGGTATATGATATGAATAAATTAACAAAATTCTTGATATATGTTAATAGGATGAAAGACAGCGACGAATCCTTCACAAACCGTGTGGCGTCGATGATCACGGACCGAGGCGGCGCTGTCAGCGTAGCCTATGGCGACCAGGATACCGAGGGTGGAAGCGTCCGCAGCGATCTTATTTCCGATAAGGAAGCGGTGATCGTTCTTGGCGGCGACGGAACCATGCTTCGCGCGGCCCATGTGACCGCGGGATACAACATCCCTCTGACCGGTATCAATCTTGGAACCGTGGGCTTTCTTGCTGAGACCGATTTTTCACGCGCAGAGGAGCTTATCGACCGTCTGATGTCAGGTAAATATGACATTAAGGAGAGAATGATCCTGAAGGGCGATATCATAAGGGGAGGCGAGGACAGTTCAACTGACTGCAAAACCGAAAGCTATACCGCAATAAATGATATCGTTATCTACAGAGACGGAAAGCTTCGCATAATCGCGGTAAAAATATTTGTTAATGGACAGTATTTTGAGACCTACAAGGCCGACGGAGTTATCATTTCAACACCGACAGGCTCGACCGCTTATAATCTTTCGGCAGGCGGTCCGCTTGTTTCTCCGAACGCCAGGAATCTGATACTTACGCCTATCGCACCTCACTCGCTTACAGGCAAGAGCTTTGTCTTCGCAGATACCGACAAGATCAGTATCGAGATAGTGGAGAAGAGTGAGACAGAGGAGCCGAAGGCGCTTGTTTCCTACGATGGATATGTTGATGTGCATATTTCCGAGTCATGTCGCTGCGAGATCAGCACCATGGACGAGAAGGTGCGCTTCATATCAATCAGTAATCGTAACTTCTACGACGTCCTAAGGAGCAAGCTTGTGAGATAACACAGGATAAACAGGAGCAGGGTATGAAGAATGTCAGACAAAAAAAGATAATAGAAATAATCACAATGAAGGATATCGAGACTCAGGAGGAACTCAGGGATGAGCTTCAGAGCTTTGGGTTCGATGTTACCCAGGCTACTGTTTCAAGAGATATCAGAGCGCTGGGGCTGAAGAAGGAAAGTGTTCCGGGTAAGGGACAGAGATACGTGTCGAAGATTACGAGCAGTGCAGTGAGCAGTGACTCGTACAAATCCGTTCTCAAGGCAGGTATCATTTCCATAGAACCCGCTGAGAATCTGATAGTTGTTAAAACGGTTGCGGGAGTCGCTATGGCAGTGGCAGCGGCACTCGACAATCTTGAGGTTGAAGGACTGATCGGTTGTATTGCCGGCGATGATACTATCTTTCTCGCCGTCAGATCGCACACATATACCGAGAGCGTTATCAAGGCTATTCGCAGGAAGATAGATGAGTAGCCGGTAAATGGAGAGTGACAAATAATGCTGATCAATTTACATATCAAGAATCTGGCTCTCATTGACGAGCTGGATATTGATCTCGGAAAAGGGCTGAACATCCTCACAGGTGAGACCGGTGCCGGAAAGTCGATAATCATAGGTTCCATAGGCATCTGCCTCGGAGGCAAATTCAGTCGTGAACTGCTCCGTGATCC
>JAEEGF011056997.1_pt1 | contig 47375 bp, 44 predicted proteins | sample 9134171 | NCBI WGS metagenome assembly JAEEGF01 (sample SAMN16246542, study PRJNA631951) | gut metagenome | biome: gut microbiome; feature: rumen; material: AP-attached | host: Bos | place: Iran: Karaj | collected 2018-10
AAACTTGAATTATCAGCCTTCGGGTCACTTTCAAGATAAGGCTTAACCTCGTCTTCCCGCCCCTCATATATGGCATTATGTATGTTCATGATAAACGCCATATTATCTGCAAGGCGGTGCTCAGTAATGTACTTGACTCTTGTATAAAACCTGATCTTTTTACCTGTGTTTGAAACGGCGGTAAGCTTTACAAAATACTCGCTGCCTTCTTCAAGGTCTGCCTTAAATCTGATCTTTGCGGCCTTTTTCCCGTCCTCATCTTCAAGAGCACTGATAGAGCCCGAATCAAGTAAGTTTACCGCAAGCTGATCCCAGATCTCATATAAGATTCGCTTAACCTTGGTCTCATGCTCATCTATGAGAAGATAAAAGTAACCGTCTGAATCGATCGGAGTAAGGGATTCTCTGAAGGTAGACGGGTCCATATTGGTACTGTAGCCAAAAAGCTCGTTTACCGAAAGGTCACCCGATCTTATGGTAATAGTAGGGAATGAAGCCTCGCTTATCTGCGTGGTCTCCATACCTTTAAACGTTATCAACTTAAGACGCCCGGTAAAAACCACCATAGAACCTGCAAAAAGCAGTATCATGGCAATAAGCCGGTAAATGTGTCTCTGCATAAAAGCTTATTCCTCGTTAATGAGATTATATAAAGTAAGGTCGGCATTAAGAGTGCTCATACACTGCTTTATCTCAGAAAGCTTTGCAGTGTTTTTGGCCTTGCCGTTTCTTACTGCGCGGATAAGGATATTCTTTGGTGTGTGCTCCATATCGATAAATTCAAGGAGCTGCACATCAAAGCCCATTGCCTCAAGTATATTTGCCCTGAAAGCGTCGGTAAAGAGCGCCGCGCTCCGTTCTTTTATTATGCCGTATTTAAAGAGCATGGAAAGCTCTGTGTTTTTCATGTTTTTGTTAAGCTCATGCTGGCAGCAGGGCACCGAAAGGATAACAGAAGCGCCCCATTTAACAGCCTTTGCAAGAGCAAAATCGGTAGCGGTGTCGCAGGCATGAAGCGTAACTACCATATCTACGGAATCAACGCCCTCATAGTCTGCTATATCGCCGCAAAGGAAACGCAGCTCGTCATACCCCAGGTCTTTTGCAAGGTTATTGCAGGCTGCTATAACATCACGTTTAAGGTCAAGCCCTATTATATTTACCTGTCTTTGCCTCATTACCTTAAGGTAGTGGTAGAGCGCAAAAGTAAGATACGACTTGCCGCAGCCAAAATCAAGGATAGTAAGGGTCTTGTCTTTTGGAAGATCTGTAAATATGTCGTCAACAAACTCAAGGAATCTGTTTATCTGCTTGAACTTGTCGTACTTTGCCTTGACCACATGCCCGTCTTCACTCATAACTCCAAGCCTTACAAGGAAAGGGATCGGAGTTCCTTCCGTAAGAAGGTAATTTTTTGCCCTGTTGTGGGAAGGGTCGTAACTTATAAGCTTTGCGGATCTCTTTTCCTTGATGGTAGCTTTTCCCTTCTTTGAAAAGAGGATGTGGATGCTTCTGGTGTCAGATTCCACAATGGCCTCTTTAAAGCCAAGTTCAAAATATCCACCAAGAGCGCTCGCAAACTCGCTTTTATCCACATTCTTGTGGAAAACCTGTGTACCTTTATACTCTTCAAACTGGTACATGCGGTTTCCCTTTTTATCTACGGGTCTGAATTTTACCTTTGTAATACCGCTCTCTGCCTTACCGCCGGAACAAAAGCCCCTGTAATCTTCGGCCTCTGAAAGCGACTTTATCATATCACTAATATTTTTTTCCATACTTTTCACCAATTAACAGTATATCATATAGCGGTGAATTCACCAAATATTTCTTGAGTTGGCTTTGCGCTAAAAGTCATGGTCTCTCCCGTATGCGGGTGTTTTATGGTAAGTTCGTAAGAAAAGAGCGCAAGCTGTACAAATCCCTTATTCTCCGAAAAAGCCATGTTGTACTTGGTATCGCCGTAAATACCGCCGGATATTTCCGTCATCTGAAGCCTTATCTGGTGATGGCGCCCTGTCTTTAACTCAATATCCATAAGAGAGCAAAGGCGACCATCTATCTCTTTTTTCTCCAGCTCTTTAAATACCAGCTCAGCTCTTTTTGCGTCTTTATCATTTTCACTCACAAGGCTTCCCACATTGGTCTTTTTATCTTCTCTTATATAAGAAACAAGGGTGCCTTCCTTTTCTCTTGCATCCGTTACCACGCAGTAATAGCGCTTTCCGCAAAGGTGCCGCGCAAACTGCTCTGAAAGCTTTGCTGCCGCCTTTTTATTTTTTGCAAAGACCATAACGCCGCTTACAGGCTTATCGAGCCTGTGTACAAGGTAGGCTTCCGGCGCTTTGCTCCGGTCTTTCTTTGCAAGATAGTTAAGCACCATGGAAAGCATATCCATGGCGCCTGACTTTTCAGAACCTGCAGCCACTCCCGCAGGCTTTATGCACACAAGTATGTCATTGTCTTCGTGTAAAATGTCAAGTTTGTTTATCATATTAAACCTTATACTTTAAAGCGATAACCCACGCCCCAGATAGTCTCGATGTACTGCGGGTTTGCGGTATCTACTTCGATCTTTTCTCTTATCTTTTTAATATGTACAGTAACGGTAGCGATATCGCCTATTGAATCCATATCCCAGATCTCGCGGAAAAGCTCGTCTTTTGTAAAGACTCTGTTAGGATTTTCAGCAAGGAAAGTAAGAAGATCAAATTCCTTTGTGGTAAAGTTCTTTTCCTCTCCGTTAACATATACTCTTCTAGCGGTCTTGTCAATCTTGATACCTCTGATCTCGATCCACTCGTTTTTATGTTCAGCCCCCGAGCCCACAAGTCTTTTGTATCTTGCAAGGTGTGCCTTAACCCTTGCCACAAGCTCGCTTGGAGAAAAAGGCTTTGTTATGTAGTCGTCTGCACCTATTCCAAGGCCTCTTATCTTGTCTATATCCTCTTTCTTTGCAGAAACCATGATAATAGGCGTATTTTTTATCTGTCTTATCTGCTTGCAGATCTCAAATCCGTCTACTCCCGGCAGCATAAGGTCAAGTATGATAAGGTCAAACTCTTCCTTTAAAGCTCTGTCAAGGCCGCCGTCACCGGTATTTTCAATAGTCACTTCAAAATCCGAGAGCTCAAGGTAATCTCTTTCAAGCTCTGCAATTGTTACTTCATCTTCAATTATCAATATTCTGCTCATGTGATGCCCTCCGTTTTTTACTCTTTTTATCTTCCTGAATATCTTCTTTTTCTACCTCAAGGATCTTCTCCGGAACCTTCCTTAGCAGTATGTTCATGGTAGTACCGACTCCCTGCTTGCTTTCCGCCCAGATCCTGCCGCCGTGGTCGTCGATTATCTTCTTTACTATGGCAAGACCAAGGCCGCTTCCGCCGGTAGCAGAGTTTCTGGAGCTGTCCGCTCTGTAAAATCTGTCAAAGATATACGGAAGATCCTTAACCGAAATGCCCTTGCCGTTGTCATGTATCTTGATCCTTACATAACCGCCCTCGATATCGGAAATACTTATGTCTATCTTGCCCTTACGGGAAGTATCTCTGTATTTGACCGCATTTGCGATAATGTTGTTTACGCATCTTGTAAGCTGCTCCGAATCTGCTATGACTTCCTGATCGGGGTCTACCTCGTTTACATAATCAACTTCCATATTCTGCAGCTCAAGATCAAGCCTGGTTTCGGTAATTATATCATCAAAATAATTTGCAAGATTAAGGTTTATAAAATTGTACGGAACCGCATTGGTATCGATCTTTGCGTACATAGAGAGCTCATCTACAAGAAGCGTCATCTCATTTGCTTTTGAATAGATGGTCCTGATGTACTTTTCCTGCTTTTCGGGAGTTGAAGCCACTCCGTCAAGTATTCCTTCCGCGTAGCCCTTAATAGCCGTAAGCGGAGTCTTAAGGTCGTGGGAAATGTTTCGCATAAGGTCCTTATAGTCCTGCTCGTGCCTTAATGAGTCTGCAAGAAGGTCTTTCATGTGGAGTCGCATCTCTTCAAAGTCTCCGCAAAGATCTCCGATCTCATCTTTGCACTTGTTTTCCACAGATACATCAAGATTTCCGTTTGTCATATTGTTTGTAGACTCGCGAAGAGCGTTTATAGGTCTTACAAGACTTCGGTACAGCCAGAATGCCACAAGCGCCGAAGTAAGGAACATAATTATAATAATGGAAACAACGATCTGCAAAAACGATCCCTTTGTCTGGTTGTTAATCTTCATAACGTCGGTAAGGATAAATACGCTTCCTTCTCCGCCGTCAGAGAACTTAAAATCCTTTTGTTTTATAAGCACCTGAACATTTCCGCCAATGTAAGAACCGTCATCTACGTCTGTAGAATGTTCCCCGTATTCAGCAATCTTGTCTGTAACCCTTCCAAGAAGATCTGCATTGCCCACATATATAAAAGTGCCGTTTTTTCTAACAACAAGGGCTGAAGAATTGGCTGCAAGATGGCTGTTTATAGAGCTGTTATACTCGTCGCTTTCAAATCTGTCAGGCGTCTTTGTGGCACAAAGCTTAACCTCATTATAACAGTCCATGGTAAAAAGGTTTGCTCTTGCTATAGGGTTTGCTACGCTCTGAAATGTAACCTCATTAAGCGCAGGTGTCTGCTCCGCCTGCTTAAACTGCATATTTACGATAGTTATGATAACTATGCTCATAAGACAAAGCGGTATAAGCATGATAGATAAAAAGGCTATAATAAGCCTGGTCTTTAGTTTCAAATGTTTCACTTCCTTATACTTACCTTAGGGGAGCCATAAAAAATCCCCCATCTTATGGCAATTTTACCACAAGTTGAGGGATTTTACATCTTAAGCTTTTCTTAAGAAAGTATTACTCGATGTTTAATGATTTCTTTAAAAGAAGGCTTATAGCTATGTATTCCAGTACGCCAAATATCGCAAGCTCTGCCATACTGATCCACATTAACGGAGAAAAGGCAGTTCCTACAGCTGTTGTCTCAATAATAACTTCTTTTATCTTTGCATACTGTGTAAGTGTAAGTATGGTAGAAACAAACTGCTGAGCGATCTTAAGAACGATGTAAGCAGCAAATGCGCCAAGGATCCTGTGTCCCTTTATTATCTGGCCTGCGGTGATGCAAAAGTAAAACTCCATCTGATTCATAAATATCACTATAACTAACCAGCATACAACAAAGAGGATAAACGATGTCTTTGAACCAAATGCATTGTAAATTTCCGCAAAAATAGGTTTTGCCAGATCAAAGAACGTCTTTATCTGAGCTGCCGTAACTTTTCCGACCATAAGTATACCAATCGAAAGAGCAAGGATCACAAAAGAAATACATGTCCATATAGCACCGTTTATTATCTTGCCCCAAAGGAGAGTATCGTTAGAAGCAGGAAGAGTAAAGGTAAAGTAAGCTGCATCTCCGGTAAAACTCTTATAATAGTGTATGATCAGGATCACTATGGTTCCTATTACTGCAAGCAGGGTAGCAAGCACATACGCCGCTGTAATAAGTCCTGTCGAAACTTCAAAGATCAGGTTTCCCTTTAACATATCATTTTCGCTTACAAGTCTGCTGATATTTGCTAAGGCAGCAGATACAAGAAGAACTGCGTAAAACGGGATCAGATATCTTGCCACAGCCTTAAAATCGTATTTAATAACTTTTCCTAACATGCGAACACCTCCCTGAAAAGTGCGTCTACAGATTTGCCTTTTTCCTCTCTTATTTCATCAACCGTGCTGTTTAAAACCAGCTCACCGTTCTTAATAAAAAGAACTCTGTCAAGCACATTCTCAACATCTGCGATAAGATGGGTGGAAATAAGAACAACCGCATCCTCATTGTAATTTTGAATGATAGTCCTTAAAATGTAATCTCTTGCAGCAGGGTCTACACCGCCGATAGGCTCGTCAAGAGCGTAAACATCTGCGTTTCTGCTCATGCAAAGAATGAGCTGAACCTTTTCTCTGTTACCCTTTGAAAGATTCTTAAGTTTTCTTGATACGTCAATATCAAGGTCTGCAAGCATCTTGTATGCTTTCTCTGCCCTGAAATCAGGATAAAAATCAACGAACATATCAATAAGTTCTTTGACCTTCATCCACTCCGGAAGAGAATTTCTCTCAGGAAGATAAGATACTGCAAGCTTTGTCTCAACTCCCGGTTTGAAGCCCTTTATATAAAGCTCTCCTGACGAAGGAGTAAGAAGCCCGTTTATCATCTTGATAAGAGTTGTCTTTCCGCTTCCGTTAGGACCAAGAAGTCCTACTATCTGTCCTTTTTCAAGGGAAAGATCAAGATCTTTTACCGCCTCGATCCTTCCGTATTTTTTATTAAGTGCCTTTGTTTCAATAACTGCCATTTACGCTTCCTCCTTCCCTGCTGCGTAGTTTGCAACTACTTTTGCGATCTCCTCTGCATCGTACCCGAAATCTTTCATAACCTTGATAAACTCTTCGATCTTTTCTTTTGCAAGATCTTCTCTCATCTTAGCGATCATTTCTTTATCCTCCGTAATGAATCTGCCATTGGTTCTTTGAGTACTGATTATCCCGCTGCGTTCAAGCTCCGAAAAAGCTCTTTGCACCGTGTTTGGATTTGCTCCCACTTCGCTTGCCATATCTCTTACCGAAGGCAATTTCTCTCCGGGAGCGTAACTTCCGTTAACAATGCGGATGCCTATCTGTTCTATAAGCTGAACATATATAGGCCTGTCATTAGTAAAATACCACATGAAATACCTCCAATCTAAATAAGGTGTATTACTGTATTAAGCGCTTAATACAGTAATACACCATTTAATATTATTTGTCAACACTTTTTTTATTTATTTTTTAAATAAACTTTTCTAACGTACCTGAAGGTCTCCTTTTCGCCCTTGTCGCGAAGCATTATAAGCAGCATCTCAAGGTCTTCTCTGGTCTTTGGATGTATTATGCTCTGCTCCTTGTGATTACCCATAAAGTACTCATACGGGTCCGCATCCGTATATGCCTTGCCGTGATAATTCTTGCAGGCGGCGATGCGGTCGCACAGCATCTCAGCGATATACTTCTTTGGCATATCGCAGCCGATAAGTCCCATTACCTGTTTATCCGTGCTGTAATCAACCCAGTACTCAAGGTGGTGTTTGTTGCGCCCCTTGTGGTGAAGCCAGGCTCTGCTGAAACCAAAAAGCCTTCTTTCCTCGCCGTTAGGGCTCTTATCTCCCTGAAAATACAGGATACCTATCTTAAATTCTTCCCAACTGTACTTTGAAAGGTCATGCATAAGTCCCTGCCATATAAGACCGCACTTAAAGCAATGCTCCATAACCAGCCGCTTATGGTGGTTTATGGTGGCAAGATGACCCCAAAAGTTACGCCATTTACTCATAGATCAGTGTTCCTTTGCCGCTTTTATACGAAAATGTGGCAACTCGTCCGTTTATCATTGTCCAGGAAGGAGCTCTGTGCCCCACGTCTGCTCCAAAAACAACAGGAAGATTGCCAAGCCCTGCGCGTGAAAGTGCCCCGCGCACTGCATCTTCATATGTTATACCATAATCTGCGGTGTAAAAACAAGGTCTGCCAAATATAATGCCTTTCGCATTTTCAAACCATCCGGCTTCTTTAAGCTGCCAGATGGCGTTTGACACAGCATTTCCCGAAAGGGCGTAAGACTCAAGATACCAAAGAATGCCTGAGTCTGCGTGTCTTTTGATAAAACCCTTCGTATCTTCAAAGCGGGTTCCCATAAGCTGCAAAACAACCTCAAGGCAGCCCCCGAGAAGAGTTCCCGATACTTCAAATTCCTCTTCGCCGTTCATGCTTTTAAGCTCGGTTTTACCGTCTAGCACGTAGTCTTCAATGCCTGTTACTCTGTCGTTATATGAAGACTCATAGGCGTCGTAGCTATGTTGCTCGTTAGCCTTTCCCTGTAGCAGATCAAGACATATCTGCAGGCTTTCGTGAAGATGCTCCATACCAAACTCGTTGAAATTGTTGGTATAAACGGTTTCCATATCAAGAAGAGTGACAAGGCTGTAAGTAAGACAGGTGTTGTCTGAATATCCGCAGAAATGCTTCTGATGCATGGCGATCTTTCCAAAATCTATATACGGCAGGATCTCGCATTCAAAATCTCCGCCCTTTGTGGCAAAGATAGCACCCACATCAGGGTTTTCAAAGAGATTCATTACCTCATTAGCACGAGTGCGTGCATCGGCGCTCCTTCCAAGCTCCGATACACGCACGTGTCCTGTCTCTTTTACATCAAAACCAAGCTTTGAAAGGTTTGCCTTGGCATTATCAAGCCTTCTAAGGTCTGTCTTTTCATAGTTTCCGTCCGAAGGTGCACAGACCCCTATTTTTTTACCCGGTTTTAAATATAATTTTCTCATATCTTATAAATATTTCTTAAGGGTCTCAGCCTTATCAGTCTTTTCCCATGAAAGATCAAGATCGTTTCTTCCAAAATGACCATAAGCAGCCGTCTGCTTGTAGATAGGTCTGCGAAGGTCAAGCATCTTGATGATTCCTGCAGGGCGAAGGTCAAAGTTCTCTCTGATGATCTCTACAATCTTCTCGTCTGAAAGCTTGCCTGTACCAAAAGTATCTACCATGATAGATGTTGGGTTTGCAACACCGATAGCGTATGAAAGCTGGATCTCACATCTGTCTGCAATGCCTGCAGCTACGATATTCTTAGCCACGTATCTTGCAGCGTAAGCAGCAGAACGGTCAACCTTTGTACAGTCCTTACCTGAGAAAGCTCCGCCGCCGTGACGAGCGTATCCGCCGTAGGTATCTACGATAATCTTACGTCCTGTAAGACCTGAATCTCCGTTAGGTCCGCCAATAACAAAACGGCCTGTTGGGTTGATAAAGAACTTGGTCTTTTCATCAATGAGTTCCTTTGGAAGTACAGGATCAAACACGTACTTCTTGATATCTTCATGGATCTGCTCCTGGCTGACATCAGCAGCATGCTGTGTAGAAAGAACTACAGCATTAAGATGTACAGGCTTGCCGTTCTCATCGTACTCTACGGTTACCTGGCTCTTGCCGTCAGGGCGAAGATACTTAAGAGTTCCGTTCTTACGAACCTCTGTAAGCTTTCTTGTAAGCTTGTGTGCAAGGGAAATAGGGTATGGCATATACTCTTCTGTCTCATTTGTAGCATAGCCAAACATCATACCCTGATCGCCGGCTCCGATAGCTGCGATCTGCTCATCTGTCATAGTGTGCTCTTTTGCTTCAAGAGCCTTATCTACGCCCATAGCAATATCGGCTGACTGCTCGTCAAGAGCAACGATAACGCCACATGTATTTGCGTCAAATCCGTATGTTGCATCATCATAACCGATCTCTCTTATAGTATCTCTTACGATCTTCTGAATATCAACGTAAGCCTTGGTGGTAACCTCACCCATAACAAGTACAAGTCCTGTGGTACAAGCAGTCTCGCAAGCCACACGGCTCATAGGGTCCTGCGCCATAAGTGCATCAAGCACTGCGTCTGAGATCTGGTCACAGATCTTGTCAGGATGCCCTTCTGTAACTGACTCTGATGTAAATAATCTTTTCTCCATAAATGCTCCTTTCAGATGGACATTTTCTCAATGTAAGCAAAATAAAAAGAGAGAAGCGCGTCGTCTTCTCTCTATCAGCCTTTATTCTAGCCTCTTATTGTTCGATTACTCGCTTAAGATTGGCACCTTCCGGACCACCCGGGGTTGCCGTGACTTCACAGAGCCTCTAACTCTCCGTCACTCTGAATAAGAGAAAATGTACAATATTGATTTGTTTCTTTGCACCTTGAATGATACAACAGATAATTAGTTTCGTCAATATAAATTATTCTCCAAGACAACTTTACACTCATCCCCCTTTTTCTAATCAGATTTGAAATTTGTCTCAAAAAATGCATATTGTTTTTTGATTTGTAGAATATACAATTTAACTATGAACATTTATATAATCGGCGGGTATCTTCTTCGATAAATGATATGAGGAGGTATGGTATTTATGAAAGTGTTAAAGAAAACCAGGTTTACATCAAACTTAAGCACATATGCAGAGTTAATGAAAGTTTGTGGTTGTGGAACTTGCTTCACCGGTTACAGATGCTCTTGTGGTGGAGCAGATATGTATTACAGACTAAATGCTTTCCCTGAATATATAGACAGCGAAGCCGAATATAGAATAGACTATGGTAATCACACATAATTGATCTTAAAGATACTTGCCGATTTTTATAAGGAGACCAGCTATGAAAAAATCACTGATCATCTTTTTAGTGCTATTTCTGCTAATTTGCGGATGCAACAAGACCAACGAATCAGATAATCTTGTTGAACATCCTATCATCAATACCAAAGAAAACATATTAAGTGGAAAACTAGTTATCTCTGTACCGATGTATTGGGGTTCAATAGTTAACATTGTACATCAATTTAAAGAATTACACCCAAACGTAGAGTTTGAAATCAGATCTTCAAACAAGGAAGGAGAATACTTCACAGATATTCGCACCTTTGACGACTATGTAATTCAAATGGCTACAGATGTAATGAGTGCAACCGATGTTGATATATATGAAACCGGTTATCTTCCATACTACAAGTACTCAGAAAGCGATGCGTTTGAAAATCTATTTGAATACATGAATAATGACCAGAACTTTAACATAAATGACTACTATACAAACGTTTTTGAATCATTGTCTTCAAACGGAAAGCTCTTCCTTTTGCCACATCATTTCGGATATCAATTGTTCCGATTAAATCGAAACAACTCTATTGAATATGATGAAGAAACGCCAGGCATGAGTTACGAAGAGCTCGACGAACTATATAACAATGCTATTGTTGCACATCCCGAAAAAAATATTTCGTTTTCGCTCAACAATACCGCAAATTCGTACGACTTTAACAAATATGAATTATCCGGACAAATCAATCTGAACAGCAAACAAATTATAACTAATATTGATGGCTTTAAAAAATACCTGGATTTTGAAAAATGCAGACTGTTTTGGGGCCAGTCAGAGGAATATCCTTACGATTATGTTGATACTGATTCCGATTTGGGCGAATGGTTTATGAACGTTTTTCCGTTCGGGTTAAAAACCGTCAACGATGCTACCAGTCAAGTCAGCAAGCCTTTTTTGCTTACTCCAAGCAATGGTTCCTTATGTTTTTCTCCAATAGGAGGGCTTTTCTCAATATCTGCTCACAGCAAAAACAAAGAACTGTCTTGGGAATTTTTAAAATTTATGATTGAAGAAAAAGATTACCCCTTTGATTCCTGCGATATAGATGAGTATGAAGCCAAAATAGAAACTTACATATCGTCCGTGTCCATAAACAGAAATAACTTTATAAAAACTGCAAATCAAATACTCAAAAAGCGTTTCAACCGTGACGTAACAGAGGACGTTGATTTTTGGAATCATATCAATGAATCCGTTAATCACACATTGTTTTCAGACTACAAAACCTATGATATTATCTATGAAATAATATCTGATTTTAATCGCGATTTGATCAGTAAAGACGAATGTATTCGTCTTCTTAAAGATAAATCAAATATCTATCTGCAAGAATAAGACCTAAAGTTAATGTATTCATTTATACACAGTTTCGCGGTTGTGTAATTATCGAACAGACTCGCACTCCCGCGAAACTATGTCATATTTATATCCGTTTCAATATCCCAAAAATTTAGCGCATCCAAGGCAACTTCAGCTTCATCAGATGAGCCCATTTTTTGAAGAAGCATCTGTCTCATATAGTCAAATCTACAAAGAAAAATCGCGTCATTACTCGTTATAGAGCAAACAACACCCTCTTTACATAAGTCTACCGCCTCGCTATATCTTTGAGACAGGTCATATAATTTAACCAGCGACATAATTACTACTTTTTTATTATGAACAGAAATGTCTTTCCTTAAATACATTTTTTCAGCTAAAGACAATGCTTCTTTTTTCTTACCTAGCTTATAATACAACTCCCCCATATAACAAATAGCAATTATTTCATAATCAGAAAACGTCCAAGTGGAAACATCAATCTTTTCAGGTGCTGTTTTCTTTAATACTTTTCCGAATAGGCAGAGAGCAGTATTTATGCTGATTCTATTTTGTTCATAAAGTACTATCCCTTTATAGAGTGTTATAAATTGCGCGTTTACCGGGATATTCATATCAAGCTGGGTTTCTAGCCATTTTATTTTTGCTAACGCCGAACCATATTTTCCAGCGGCTACATCATTTTGAATGCTTTTCCCAACCTCCAAAATTTCAAATTTTCTTGCTGACAAATAATAATAAATGTTGTTCTCAATAGGTATGTCCAATTTTCGCATGACTTTTTGCCAAACATAATCTTGTGGGTTTTGAAGATTCTTTTCTATTCGAAATAATGTACTTTCGTCACAAACCTGATCTGCTACAACACTTCTTGTATATCCTCGTACGATTCTATGGCTTCTGATGTAATCTCCTATGGCATATTGTGTCTCAACAAAGAACTCAGGAAATAACGACAGCATCCCGGGATTTGGAATAATCTCGACAAGCTTTTTAATATGTGCAGTCAAAATACTACCAGGCTCAGTAATCTGCAAAAGCTTATCAATACAATGTAAATGTTTTGAATCACGAAGAATACCTATGCTCTCCATGGCTAGATTATATGAATACTCTTTATCTATATGGAGCCTGTTTAATATAATTGCTACTCCGGGAAGAACGAGAGAACGCTCTTCGTTATCAAATATGTGGTTATGACAGTATTCTGCTATCTGTTTTAATAAAGTTTCTGCCATCAAGGCATTTGGCGTCTTATATGCATAAAGTCCAATAAGAGCAAGTTCTGAAAAATCGTAACGTTTGTTTTCTTTAATGGAATAATCAAAATCAGGACATGTAGTCCGTAATGTATCAACCGCATATTTAAGTATTTCAGAGTTTGCCACATTTTCGGAGACCATTAAGGCGAGCCTCAGCTTCATGTAAAAACGTTTGTGCAAAGGTAAACTGACACTATCTATATCAACATCTTTCAATCGTGCCTTTAACGCCTTATAATCCCCATTTTTCAGTATCAAAAAAAAGTCTTGCTTTTCTCTATCAAAACTTGCACTTTCTGCGTTATTTATTATTTTATAATAATCATGAGGAATTGAAATTTTATCTGCAATAGAAAACAATAACAGGGGATCCGGTTCATAGGAGCCATCTTCTATGCGATAATAAACCGATTTGGAACATATTCCGGAATAAACTGCCTCAGCAGCAATACCTCTTGTTTTACGAGTACTTTTTATTAAATCTGAAATATTATTTCTCATCTTCAATTTATTCCTTCGTGATTTATGTTCTTAGCCTCAGACTTAGGCGTTTCATAAAAAGACAATAGAATTTTGTTAGACCTTGACTTATATAGCTTTTTCACTATTATTCCCCCCATAAATATTTAAAACGAAACAAATATAGATAACAATCCCCATATATATTTTACTAGAGTAAAAAAAATAATCAATATGCATTTTATGAAGTTTATTCCCTAAAAATGCATATTGAAAAAAATGTTCTGTTGTTAGATTATATAGTTATGTTGGGGTTTTTTACAGAATTTGCGGATTTTATAATTATTGAGGAGGTCGCACATGAAAATAATTAGACTTTTAGCATTTATATGTGTTATTGCTATCCTGATAACAAGCTGTGGTAATAGTTCTCAATCCGCAAGGAATTCCTCATCCAACAATCAAAGCCATCCAGATAGCTCTTCAGCTTCAGGTAAGCTGATTTTATCGCTACCTGTTTATTATGGGGCTATTGTAACTGATATTGAATCTTTTAAAGCCAAAAACCCTGATATAGAACTTGAAATCCGCGCACTTATTGACGAAAGCAATTATAAAGATCCAGAAGTGTGGAATAGCGTCTTAAGCAATTACCTGTCACAAATGTCTGTAGAAATAATGAGCGGGAGTGATGTGGACATTTTTGAAACCAGCAATCTTTCATACTACAAATATGCAAGTAGTGGTGTTTTCGAGGATTTATATCCTTACATGAATAGTGATCAATCTTTTAATATGGATGACTATTACACAAACATTTTTGAGGCTCTTTCTTATGACGATAAACTTTGTGTTATGCCCGGCCATATCATGTACGATTTAGTCAGGATCAACAGTAACTATTCTGGCCAAATTGTCCCTGAAGCCAAAGGAATTGACTATAAGGAATTGGCTGCATTATATAATCAGATATCTGATCCAAAGGTGGATTTTTCTCGCTTGAACTCGGCCTCTTATAATTTATTTGCGAGAAGTGAATTTGTTGATTATATTGACCCTTTTAACCGAAAAGCCAGTTTTAACTCTAACGATTTTTACGATTTCTTAGGCTTTTCAAAAAAATATCTGAATTGGAACCCAGATGTTTCACCGTTTGATTGTAACATCATCAATGACGGTAATTCACCATGGTTTATAAATGCATATTCTTTCGATTTATATACCTTACTCGAAAATAGCGATGATGTAACAAGACCTTTACTTCTTAAGTCAAGTCAAGGAAAAAACGTCTTTTCCATTAGAGGTGGCGTTTATTCTATTTCATCTTTTAGCAAAAACAAACAGCTCGCTTGGGATTTTATTAAGTTTCTTATAAGCGAAAAAGATTATCCTTTTGATAAATATACAAGCCTTAACGATTACGTTTACAACATCGATCAATACATCGGTTATGTCCCGATAAACAAAAACAATTTTAAGACCGTTGCGGGGCAGATTCTCGGCGAAAGATATAACCGTGATGTATCAAAAGAGGTTGATTATTGGGACACAATTAATAAAAGTTTAAATCAAGTCTCTTTTGTAGATGCCACGGTCGAAATGTTACTTGCTGATCTAAAAAGGGAGTTCATTGCAGGCAGACTTACTGAAGAGGAATATGCGCTAAAGCTTCAAGAAAAGATACAAATGTATCTTAATGAATAACGAAAGAACAGCAACTATTCATAATCATTATGATAAGATCATTATTGTTATTACACACAGACTTGAACATCTTGAGGATTTTGACAGGATATACAGACTTGAAGAAGGTATACTTAGAGAAGTTTCAATGTGATATTTGAAAGCAGGGGGAATTTACATGCACACAAAAAGACGTAATCTTATCTACTTTTTATTCTTATTACCAAGTCTTGCAGGGGTAATGCTATTCTATTTTATCCCTTTTATTACCGCGTTTTATTATTCTCTTATCGATAACATGGTAAAAAGAAATTTTGTGGGTATAAAGAACTATGCAAATCTTTTCTCAAATGAGCTTTTTGGAATGGCTTCTAAAAATTCCATAATGTTTATTCTGGTCACCGTTCCGACAGGGATGATCCTGGCTTTTTTGATTACATCTGCGTTAAAGCGCGCAAAACGTGGCAAACTTGTTTTTCTGTTTCTTTTGCTTATACCGCTTGTTATTCCTTCAGGAACCATGATCTTTTTCTGGCGCTCTGTTTTTGATGTTAACGGTGTCATCAACACCCTTAGATATAAGGCAGGACTAAGCGTAGTTGACTGGGCAAATAACAGCACTTCTTTTGCCATCATCGTCATCATTTTTTTGTGGAAGAATATAAGCTACAGCATCGTCCTTTTCTGGTCAGGAATCAGCAGGATACCGGATAGCTACTACGAGGCTTGCCAAGTTGAAGGCGGCGGAAGCCTTGACGCCTTCAAACACGTTACCTGGGTCTACCTTGCCCCCACTACATTTGTAGTATTGATCATGGCTATTGTAAATTCTTTTAAGGTTTTTAAGGAAATATATATGCTTTACGGAGGTTACCCTTCCGCGTCTATATATATGCTGCAACACTACATGAACAACCAGTTTGTTTCAATGAACATGCAAAAACTATCTTCTGCTGCCTACCTTATGTTTTTGGTGCTTGGAGTCATACTGCTTGTTATCTTTGAGTTTCAAAAGAAGGTTACCGACAGTTTTAACGACAGATAAAATATCGTAATGATTTTAGGGGGAAATTATGAAAGCAAAGATCGGAGAAGGATTTATTAAATTAATAGAGATCATACTGGTGGTATTCTTTATCGTAACTGCTGTTTTACCTATTGTTATCACTTATACAAATTCTTTTATGACTAAGTATGAGGCCGAAAACAATTATTCAAAATATGTTACCGAGGAAAATATATCCGATCTTCATATGGACACTTTGCACTTTGTTAAGGTGCATTTTTTGCCAAGTACCTGGACTTTAGAGCAGTATGCCGAGGTCTTGTCAAAAGCCAAGCCATATCTGAATCTTATTAAAAACTCGATCATTCTTGTGGTGCCGATCCTTTTAGGTCAGCTCCTTATTGCCCCTGCCGCCGCTTACGGCATGGAATACTGGAATTTCAAGTACAAAGAGGCTCTGTTTGTCATGTACGTTATAGTTATGCTTATGCCGATGCAGATCTCTCTTGTTCCTCACTTTATTGTGGCAGGATGGCTTAATATAAGAGGCTCTTATCTTGCCATCATCCTTCCTGCGATCTTTCATCCCCTCGGCGTGTTCCTAATAAGGCAGCAGATAAAGGGCTTTCCTAATGCAATACTTGAGGCAGGGCGAATAGACGGAGCAAGCGAATGGAAGCTCTATACGAAAGTAGTATGCCCAAATATAGTGGGGATTATCGCCGCTCTTGCAGTTGTTCTCTTTTCAGATAACTGGAATATCATCGACCAGGCGGTAGTTTTTATACGTTCTCAGGTCAGGGCCCCTATGTCAGTTTATCTCAGCGACATCTGGGAAGCAAACAGAGGCATCTTCTTTGCTGCCTCATCGCTTTACGCCCTGCCTGCTCTGATTGCCTTCATCTTTGGAGAGAAATACCTTGTGACTGAGCTAAACATGGGGGCTGTTAAAGAATAAAAACCAATTTTAGACTGGTTTCAGCATGAAATCAGTCTAAATTGCATAAAAAAATATCGGTTTAGACCAAATTCATGCCGAATCTTGTCTAAACCGATATTACCCTTATTTGTTCATTTAGTTATTTATAGAGTGCTCTGTAAACTGCAAGGAGCTTTTCGTCTCTGCTTTCTGTGGCCTTTACAGCCTTATCTCCGGAGTAATCATAAAAGCCTTTTCCGGTCTTTACGCCAAGCTCGCCCTTGTCAAAGTGATCTGCAAGAAGCTTTGGTACGTCAGGGCTTGCGCAAAGATCTTTCATAAGGTACTCACTGATGTGGTGGAAGGTATCAAGGCCGCCAAAGTCTGCTACTTCAAGAGGGCCGAGGCAGGCATATCTAAAGCCAAGGCCGTATTTCATAACGCTGTCCACATCTTCCATGGAAATAACGCCTTTTTCCACAAGATCAAGGCTCTCACGAAGCACCGCAAACTGAATTCTGTTTGCCACAAAGCCGGGTACATCCTTTTCTACGGTAACAGGCTTTTTATCGATTGAAAGCGCAAGGTCTCTTATGGTCTTTGCCACCTCATCTGTAGTTGCATCGCCCTTAATTATCTCGATAAGAAGAATAAGGTGTGAAGGGTTAAACCAGTGCATACCAATAAATCTCTCAGGGCCGCATACCGCGCTTGCAAGAGCGTTTATAGAAAGGCCTGAAGTGTTGGTTGCAAGAATGGAGTCTTTTCTAACGATCTTTGAAATCTCAGCATAAAAGCTCTTTTTTATATCAAGGTTTTCAATGATACTCTCTACTACAAGGTCGCAGTCAGCAAATGCCTGCTTGTCGGTAGTATAAGCAAGGCTATCGATAATGTGGTCTTTAACCTCAGGTGTGATCTCGCCTTCTTCCGCAAGAGTTGTCATATTTTCAAAAATACGCTGCCTTGCGTTACTGAGAGCCTTATCTGACACATCATACATAGTTACTTTATAGCCGTATCTTGCGAAGATCTGGGCCATAGAATATCCCATGGTACCTGCTCCCGCAATAAGAATCTTTTCTATCTTCATCTTTTTTCTCCCGATCAAAATTATTTTCCGTATACAGGCAGCTCTATACAGGAATCGTACTTTCCTCCAAAGTGTACTGTCTGCGTTGCTTTCTGAGTTGTGGCGTGTGTAGACCATACTCCCGGCTTGTTTGGATGTATTGCATACTGAGGGAAATCAGAAGATGAAATATCAAGTCTGAGTCTTGATCCCTTCTTTGCTTCCCATGCCACATCCCACATCTTAAGATTGATCTCTTCAACCTTTCCCGGTGTGTATGTGAGGCGCTTGTCGCTGTTGTTCCTATAAGCAAGTGTGGTAATGGTTCCTCTGATATTTACAGCGGTTCCGTCAGGGAATACTTCCATAAGCTTTGCCGTAAATGCTGTATCTTCTGCGTCTGATGACACGTTAAGCTTAACATTTATCTGCCCTAAAATGTCGATGTCCTCTGTAAGCGGCTCAGATACAAAGCTAATTACGTCGTCTCTGTAGCCTACCTCGGGCTGCTCTAAAGACCCGACTTCCTTCTGGGTATTAAAGAGAGATTCTGCTCCGTGGCTCATAACAGGGTTTTCAGGATCATATACGAAAGAAACCTTGCCTTCGCTTGCTCCTTCCTTTACATCTATTCCCCCTGCTGCCTTGCTTCCGGAGGGTGCCGAACTTGTAAGTGAAAATTTCTTAACAGGCAGATCTTCAGGGAATTTATCAAGCTCAAGCCACTCGTCTTTTCCAATCATATAAAGAGATGCCTTCTGCTTTGGTGTCTCACCGTCAAGAAGGATCTTTGCAAACCAGGAAAGAGGCGATGAAATACGGTCTTCACCAAGATTATCTGTCTTCTGGTGAGTTGTGGCGTTCATATAACCGTGGTTCCAGGGGCCGATCTTAAGTGTGCTTGTAGAAAGCGCTTCTTTGCTAAGGCTTCTGTATGTTACCATAGCACTGCCAAGGTGATGATCGTACCAGCCCTCTTTTACAAATACGGGGATCTTAACCTTTGAAGGGACACTCTTTAATGCGCCCCAAAGGCCTTCTTTCCAGTAATTGTCGCTTCTGTCTGTGTGGGTTATCCAGTCTCTGTACCAGCTAAGGTGTACTCCCCACATTTTCTCGTCCACCTCTACCTGTGGGCGGAACTTAGCTGATTCAAGGAAATCTGCATCTATCTTAACGCCGGCATTGTCTTTTGCCCAGGCTGTAAGGATATCCTGTCTGAAAAGGCCGTCTTTATACGCAGAAGTATGTCTGTCGCAGCCATACACTCCAAGGTACATGGTCTTTACCTTATCAGGTACGGAGTCAAGCATGCACCAGCCGGTATAAGCAAGGTAAGAATCGCCAAGATAACCGATGCGGTCGCACCAGTCCTGCCTGCAAAGCCAGCTAAGGGTATCAAGGCCATCCTGTCTGTCGTAGATATTTGGCTCCCAGGTTCCTTCGGAGCCGTTAATGCCGCGGCACCACTGTATTACAAAGGTAAATCCGCGCTTTGCATACTCTCTTGCCTGCATGTAGAGCATCTTATCCATATGTGGATAGCAGGTTCTCTGCAGGATAACTGCACCTGTAGGCTTTGAAGTGTTGAAGATTTCCGTCTTCATGTGCATTCCGTCGCTCATTTCCACCATAACAGTGTCTGTATTAGTGTACTCTGCGCTTGCCTTTGGCTCTGCCTCATCATAAAGAGTCTGCAGTCTTCTAAGTATCTCTTCCCAATCCATTATTTATACCTCCATCTCAAGAAGCGCACTGCCGAGGGTCTTGCCGTGCATATCTATGGCAAGAGACCTTGTAACGCCGCCACCGAGAGCATCTTCCATAACAAAGTTAAGGGCGCAGATGCCGTCCATCTCGTAGCGTGTAATGTTTCCATGCACTATCTCTTTAAAATAATCTTTTACTACATCTGTAGTAACCTTTTCTTTTATAACCGGGTAATCCTTTGCTTCAAATGCTATAACAGAGATCACCGAAATGTTTCCTTTATCGCCTGTACGGCTATGTGCTATTTCTTTTAATTTCATACTCTTCACCGCCTTAATCTGCAAAACCGATGCTGATGTTAAAATGCTCTACAGGAACAAGGATAGAAGCGATACTTACGATATCCTTGATCTGCTTTTCTGCTCCGCCGCCGCCTGATGGGCCGTTGGTATAAAGAGCCTCTACCTCATTGCCTACGCGCCTTGCCTCGGCCAGCTCTTTACATCTTGCAGCAACGCGAAGACGAACTTCGCAAGGCGCACCGCTTTGCATCTTAGAAGAGATAGCATCTTTAAAAAGTGAATTGACGCCGATATAGTCAAATCTTACTTCTTCGTATTTAAGGCCTATAAGCTCAAATCTCTTTTCAAGGATCTCCTTTGCAAGCTCAGCTTTAGCAAGGGCTTCCTCGCCGCCGTAACTGATCTCGCCTACACCTATGTAGCAGTCATGATAACCCACGCTGGTCTTGTAAAAACCGTTTGGAGCCTTTCCTGATGCCCCGCTTATATATACTCTGTCTTTTCCCACCTGCTCAGTTGTAACCTTGCTAAAATCTGCTATAACATCAGGAGTATAATAATTGCACGGATCCTGGATCTCGTATAAGGTCTGCTCCTTTACGGTGCTTTCAGTTACCATACCGCCTGCCTGAGGAAGCTTTGTAACAACCCCGTTTCCTTCCTCATCTACCTCTATAATAGGGAAACCAAGATTCCAAAGATCAGGTACATCTTTGATACCGGGTACTGCATAATATCCGCCTGTTACCTGGCCCGCGCACTCAAGAAGATGACCAACCCAGGTTCCTCTTCCAAGTTTTTCGTAGTCTGTAAGGCTCCAGCCAAACTCATATACAAGAGGGGCAAGGGCAAGAGAAGGATCTGCCACTCGGCCTGTTATGATAATGTCTGCGCCCGCATTAAGAGCCTCAAGTATTCCCTTTATACCGATATATCCGTTAGCAGAAAGGATCTCACCGTCTATATCAGAGAGGTTTTTTCCCGTTTCCATAACGGTATATCCTGTCATGTAATCTTTTAATCTGTCGCCGATATCATCGCCTGTTACGTATGCGATCTTTAATGCGTTAAGGCCGCGCTCATTTGCCATCTTGCGCACTTTTTTAGCGGCACTTACCGGGTTTGCAGCGCCCATATTGGTTATAACCTTTGTTTTGATGCTCTCATCTTTAAGGGCATCAAGTATTCTTTCAAATCTGTATTCAAGAAGCTCGTTGTAGCCAAGCTCCGGATTGCTCCTCTTTGCCTTTTGTGCAAGAGAAATGGTACGCTCTGCAAGGCACTCAAATATAATATAATCAAGGTTTCCATACTTTATAAGGTCTATGGCAGGCTCGATACGATCTCCGGCATAACCTGCTCCTGAGCCTATTCTTACAGTCTTCATATGCTTTTCACTCCTTTTTGATTTTATCAGTTTTAGTATAACGTTCTACTTAACCTGTGTCAAGATTATATTTTTTTGACTTAACTGAACCAATAATACCCTTGACAAAACATTTACATACGATATAGTAAAGGTATGATGAATATCTATTCTAATCTTTTTGACCTATCCCGGACACTACTAACCATTCGCAACATGAAAGGAGATTTGCATGGCAACAAAAAAAGAAAATACCGGGGGAAGGGGATTTTTGGGATTTACCTCTATGAAATCTGAGATGCTGGCGGTTATCATACCTATTGTTACTGCAATGGTAGTGATACTTATAGCAGTGTCTTACAATGTTTCAAAAAACATGATCAAAAAAACATCAGAAGAGCTTCTTAAGTCTTCTGCTGCCAGCCAGGCTGCAAAGATCAACAGCTGGGTGGAGCAAAAGCTCGGTACTCTCTCTGCCGTTAAAAAGGGGATTGAGACAGGCGGGTACACTGATGCAGAGCTTGCTAAAGTACTTGAAGGTTATTACGGTTTTGACAGTGATTTCCCGGAAGGCATCTATGTGGCATCTTCTGACGGAAACACATTTAAGCCTTCACTTTCAGGAAAACAGATGGATAACTTTAAGGATCAAAAGTGGTACACTCATGGTCTTACTACCGTTGATCTTTCTATTACAGAACCTTATATCGGCTCTGACGGTAACAGAATGATAAGTGCGACCGGCATGCTTTTAGAGCAGGGGAATACCGTTCGCGTTATCGGTGCAGATATGACCCTTGATGCTGTTACTATCATTGTAAACTCTTCCATCAGTATGGACGGAGCTTCCGCATTCCTTGTGGATACAAACGATATGGCTATCCTTGCCCACAGAGACAGTTCGCTCCTTGGTACAGTTGTAGGAAACACAGGAGATTCATTTCTTAAAGGAGTGGCAGAAAAGCTTCAAAACAGAGACTACAGCCTTGCGGATATAGGCGGCAATATGACCTTCCTTAAAAAGGTAGGTTCTACGGGCTGGGTACTTGTTTCTTACATTCCTGATGATGTTATTTTTGCCGACTCCAACAAGCTTGGTACCATAATGCTTCTTATCGGATTTGTGGCAGTTGTGGCTATTTCGGTTATCATTGCAAGGGTTATAAGATTCCTTGTAAAACCTATAGGTGTTCTTACAGGTAATATCGCCGAGATGTCATCAGGCAACTTTACCATCAGAACCAAAACAAGCGGAAAAGATGAGATCGCAAGAATGGGACAGTCCCTTGACGGATTTTCAGGAACCATGCGCGATATGATCGCAGACATAAGACAGACTGCCGATAACTTAAGCGCTCAGTCTGAAAACAGCAGCAACGCGGCTACAGAGATGTACGAAGCAGCCAAGATCCAGGGTGATTCCATGGATCAGCTCAAAGAAACAGTTAACCAGCTTACCGTATCTGTTAACGATATTGCCGAAAATGCCACTGTTCTTGCAAATGTTGTGGCAGAAACCCGCAACAAAGGCAACGATGCGGATGCCAAGATGAAGACCACAGTCGATGTATCCGTTAAAGCAAAAGCTGAAATGGAAGAAGTCGGCGTCGCTATGGACAAGATCCTTTCCAACATGGCAAGTCTTCAGGAAGCTATCAACAGGGTAGGCGCTGCTTCCGAAGAGATCACAAAGATAATCGGACTTATCGGTGAGATCGCAGAAGAAACCAATCTTCTTTCTCTTAACGCCTCGATCGAGGCTGCAAGAGCGGGCGAGGCAGGTAAGGGCTTTGCGGTAGTTGCTTCTGAAATAGGAAAGCTTGCCGCCACTAGTACAGATTCAGTTAATACAATATCGGGCCTTATCAGCCAGATCGGCAATCTTGTGAAAGATGCTATGGATCAGGCTGACAACAGTGCCAAAAATATCAATGAAAGCAGCGGTTCCATAAAGGGCGCAGCCGATACTTTCGACGAGATATACAGCAATATTCAGGCTACAAATACACTTATAAATGAGGTTCTTGTTAAGATCGGTGAGGTCGACGGCGTGGCTACCAATATGGCGGCAGTTACACAGGAACAGGCCGCAAGCTCCGAAGAGATCCTTGCCACCTCCGAAACTATGGTGGAGCAGGCAAAGAGCATCACCGAAAACAGCCAGATAGTTGCAAACGATTCTATCGAGCTTGCCAAGACTTCTGAAAGTCTTTCAGAGCATATGAGCAGGTTCCGCATTGACGAAAGTGAGGCGTAGACATGAAAAAGAAATTAATTTCACTTGCAATGGTTATGGTTATGTCCGCTTCCCTTCTTGCAGGGTGCGGGCAGGGCGGAAATTCTGCGGGTTCCGGCAGTGTTAAGCTTTTTGTTTCCTATTCACAGGATACTTTCAGAAACGCATTTGCAAATGCTGCCGTAGAAGAAGCAAAAGCGCAGGGCGTAGACGTTACTACCGGCCCTGATGATTCAACGGTTGAAAAGCAGGTTGAGTCAATTAAAAAGGCCGTAAGCGAAGGCTGCACAGCCATCCTTTGTATCCCTGTCAATTCAGCCACAGCTCAGCAGCTTGAGGTTGCCGCCGGCGGCGTTCCTATCATTTTTTGTAACAGTATGCCGGACGAGAGCTATATGAAGGCAAATAAATATATATACGTTGGATCAAGTGAGGAAGAAGCCGGACGTTTCCAGGCAGAGAAACTTCTTAGTATGTATCCTGACAAAAAAGAGTTTAATATCGTGATGCTTAAAGGCGAAAAGGACCATTCAGGTACCGTAGGAAGACAGGCAGGCTTTGTAAACCACATGAAAGATTCCGGCATCAAGATAAATTACGTATTTGATGATTACGGAAACTGGCAGGGCGAGATCGCTGTATCAAAGTTTGAGCAGTTCCTTAAAACAGGCCAGGCCTACGACGCTGTTGTCTGCCACAACGATACTATGGCCGTTGCCGTAGCAGATTATATGATCTCAAAGGGCATCAGCACAAGTGAAAAACCTGTTCTTGGTATCGACGCCACGGCTGAGGGCCTTGCCTCCCTTGAAAATGGCGGCATTTCCTTTACTGTTTATCAGTCAGCAAAGGGTCAGGGTATCGCAGCCGTAAATGCCGGTATACTCCTTAGCAAGGGCAGCTCTGTTGAGACTATTGAAGGCGTAGACAAAGAAAACCTTCACGTTTATGTTCCGTTTGAGGCAGTCAGCAAAGAAAACGCTGCGCAGTATAAATAGCTTATAAGATCAAAGCCCGAAATCAGGCACAAATCCTGTTTTCGGGCTTTTCTTTATCTACGCATTGAGCTCGGCACGCATCCATACTGCTTCTTAAATGCTCTTATAAATGTTTCTGTATTTACATATCCTACCCGCTCCGAAATCTCCGCAACCGGGCAATCTGTATATTTCATAAGGCTGCACGCCTTTTCCATACGAAGTTTTTGCTGTATCTCTTTAAACGTCATGCCTGTAAGTTTTGGTATAAGGCGGCTTACATAGCTGACAGAGTAGTGAAACTTATTTGCCACCTCATTTAAGGTAACCTTAGCGTAGTGTTCCTTTATGTATCTTATAATGGCGTAATCCGTCACATCATTTTTTGATTTAAAATCCGGCATTATGGCTTTTTTACCGTATTCTCGCATTATATGCATCATCGTCGAGATAAAAAGCGTAGTCTGGATCTCTTCATAGTACTCTCTTTTCTCTATTCCTTCTCTGTAAAGGTGATATATGTTTCCCGATACGGTAATGTCCTTTTTGGTAGGAAAGATTATATATGCATTGGCGGCGCCGGAATAAATACCCGAAAGAAAGAATTCCGTAAGAATGTTATCGCGCCTTAACATTTCCGCAAATACATCTTCAAAGGTTTTCTTCTTTAAAATACAGGTAAGTACTATTCCATCGTCGTTATCTATATACATTCGGTGCATGGTGTTTGGCGCAAGTATCCACAGGTCTCCCTCTTTAAACTCATGCTTTTCCCCCATTATCCACTCGTCACAGCTGCCGCTAAGTACATAAGCGATCTCAAAAGACTCATGGGCGTGATCTACCGCCGGCTGATACCTGTCGTGACGCAATACCCTTACGCTTTCCTTGCATCCTTCCTTTGGAAAATAGACACTTTCAGGAAAAAACGTTATGCTGTTAAGCCCCGGAACCTCCGGGATTACCAGCAGGTTTCTTTCAAAAAAGCCCTTCGGATAAGAGTCTATAAGATTTCTTATCGCCGCTTCTCCCTTATCTTTTACCCCGGTATATTCTTTGTAAAAAATCTCCTTAGGTGTTAACTGGATAAACATTTATATCGCTCCTGACCATATTATTTTAAGTAAAAAGAAGTCCTCATATAGTTTACTATAAAAGGGCTCCTTTTTACAGGGATTTATAATGTTATTTTTTCACATATTATCTTAATTTCTCACCGTTGTCTCTGAAAGACTCATCATTGAAGGATTTCATTGTGAATTTTCCGTCTTTGTACTCAAATACTGTTACTGCACAGTTTCCGATTCCGCCAAAGCCTTCTTTTGAGCTCTCTGCCTGCCATCCTTCCGGATCAAGCTGCATGCAGATAGCCATAACAGTCATACCGTGTGTTGAAATAAGGATATTACCGCCAAGCTTCTTGTTCTCTTCTACTGCCTGCTTAAGTACGCCTACAGCTCTTTGTCCAAGCTGATCCCAGCTCTCGCCTTCTACGTCGGTCCATCCCGTTGCAAATCTGCTTGCATCAAATGAACCATCCTCTTTCATGAAAAGTGCTGATCCCGGGCCGCCTTCAAGGGTTCCGTAGTTCATCTCACGAAGATCCTTGCAGTGCTTAGCCTCGATAGCATTTCCGCTGTATGTAAGAGCATTTTCTGTTGTATCAACAGAACGCTCACTTGTAGAGCAGTATGCTGCTGTAAACTTGATTCCGGCATCCTTAAGACCAAGACCAAAGTTCTGAGCCTGTGTTACGCCCTTATCTGTAAGAGGTGAATCTGTCCAGCCCTGGGCGATTTCCTTTGTGTTAAAGAAAGTCTGACCATGGCGAACTACATAAAATGTAAGCGGCTGATCCTCAGCGATATCATCAAGGTTCTTAACTGCTGTAAGCGCAGGAACGTCGTATCTTGCAGCCACTTTGCTGTAAATAACCACGCCTGCATAGCCAAGCTTCTTGTATGCAGCAGCTGTACTTGCATTTGTGTTGATGTAGGTATACTTTGCATCTTTCTTAAATGCGTTTGCTGCAACCTGGCCCTTCTTTGTTGCCTTAACGCCAAGTGCCTTTGCAACCTTTGCTGCGTCAACAGTGAGCTTACCGCTCTTTACTAACGCTACACCGTCAAGAGCAGTATAGCTGCCCTCTTTCTTTTCAACAAGAACAAGGTACTTTTTAGCCTTGCCTGCTGCGCTTGCACCTGCAGGGAAACTAAAAGCTCCCATGAACAGTGCAAAAACTGTTAACATTGCGATCATTCTTAAATACTTTTTCATCCTGTCTGTCTCCTTTATTATTTGATCAGGTCCCCCTGTCAAAGCTATGGTAACATAACACCGGCGGAGATATAATTGTTGTTTATGACCATTAAATTGACTTTTTTTGACATTGTTCTCTTGGCTTTATGAAGGAATGTTTCTTGAAAGGCGTTATTATTTTTGCTAAAATCCTCTATAGATAGACTTTTACTTAAAGGGGAATCATTATGATAACGATCAAAGATGTAGCAAAGGAAGCCGGTGTTTCACCAAGCACGGTTTCTATTATATTAAATGGAAAATGCGCGGAAAGAAAGATCTCTGATGCTACTCAAAATGCAGTCAGGGCAGCTATGAAAAAACTTGGCTATATTCCAAACATATCTGCAGGTAAGCTTAAGGGCGGGAGCCCCGAGCGCGTTATAGCTCTTTTTTGGACGCTTGACTACAGAGATATTATGCTTGCAAGATTCCTTAAAGGTTTGCAGGCAGAGATAACAAAAAAGAAACTTAACTTCAAGATTGAGATAATCCCATATAAAAATGATGAGCTAAGCCACGAAACAGCCCTTGCTTCTGTCGCTGATTTTCATGCCGCCATAATTGCAAATGCCGGCGCAGCGGACATGGAGTTTTTAAAAGGCCTTGATCCGCTTATCCCTATAGTTCTTTACAACAGAAAAGCAGAAAATTACGGCGGAGTTTATATTGACGATGCGGAGATCGCTAAGGCTTCTTACTCAGTTCTTAAAGACTGCAAACGTGTAACGGTAGTTGACGTACCACACGCATTTCCGGGTATGGCGGTGCGAGACCGGAAACTTACCGAGCTTCTTGGAAAAGCCCATCTTGCCACGGTTTATTCAGAGACAAACAACGCCGAAGGCGGCTACAATGTATGCGAAAAGATTGATTTTAAAAAAACTGACGCAATTTATACGCCAAGTGATATGATAGCCCTTGGCATCCTTAACTATGCTTATAAAAACAATATAAAGGTTCCGCAGGAAGTTAAACTTCTTTCCATAGGAAACGGTCTTGTTCAGATGGACGAATACATAGGGCCGGGACTTTCCACCATCGACATTCCTCTTGAGGAAATGGCAGGAAAATGCCTTTCCCTTCTTACCGACGAGCTTAACGGCAAGCCTGCTAAGAGCATAAAGGTTAAACCAAAAACAGTGCTTCGCGGAACTATCTGACGCAAAGCACTGTTAAAAGGACTATTTTATATCAATTTTACTGTTTTAATCTGTTAAGCTTCCATAGTACAAGGCTTATTATGTAGGTTATAACTGTTACAAGCGGCAACACGATCACTGCGCTCCAGACACCGGCCACCAGAAAACCGTACCAGTCATGTACCGCAGGTACCATACCGTTTTCTGAATGCATAACTGCATTTGTTATGTAAAAAACGCCGTAGATCGGCATCGTGATCATTCCTGTAAAGGTGTGTTTAAAATTTATATCCTTTGTTCTTTCAAAGCCAAGAAAAACCACAAGTGCTAAAACCGGATTAAGAAGATGCATAAAGAAATTGCTGTCGGTAAAGAGTGAGAGCCAGTTGTACTGCGCTGTAGGTGCAAGGAAAAAGATAGTTACCAGCATGGTAAGGGTAACGCCAACTGTACCCATAAGCTTAATAACCTTTGCAAATACAGGTATGCCCTGCGCTTTTCCGCGCAAAACTCTAAGGTCACAGATAAGCATTAGTAAAGCGGCTAATCCCATAAGAATATTTGAATCAACCGTGTAATACTTAAGGCTTGCAAGCCTTGCCGCAGACAAGCTTGAATGTTTTGCAAGTTTAATACCGCTCATCATCCACGCAACCGAAAACAGCACCGCAACAAACAGCGCTGTATTAAGGCAAAAAGCCACATTGATCTTCTTCTTTTCGTTCATACCTAAATCCCCCTTTAAAAAATATAACTCGATTATATCACATATTATCTGCAATAACCACCGATACCTCACCTGTTGAAAGGCCTTCCGTTTTTCCGTCATCATACCTTACCACAAGGCGCAGTTTTTCATCCACATCAAGCACAATTGCAGGGATTGCCTCGTTATCTTTTTCGGGATGAAGCTTAATATTTTTATGTACCAATACTCTTTTTCCTATAAGGAAAGAGCGATTTTTGTATTCGGAAAGGAAGGCCGGAAAAGGAAGCTGCGCATAGTATCTGTCAAACACTTCAAGTACCTTATCTATGACACGCTGCCTGATCGCATCATCTGCATTAACTCTCCCAAATACTGAGCCCGCATTTGGAAGCTCTGCAGGAAAACCACCCTCCGGGTCATAAAGATTTATGCCGATCCCGACTATAGCATATTCAATGGCGCCGCTCTCAGGGTTTATCTGTCCTTCTGTAAGGATTCCGCATACTTTTTTATCGTTAAAATAGATGTCATTTACCCACTTGATACCTGCTTCTTTGCCTGTTACTTCCTCTACCGCAAAGGCTACCGCCACAGCTGCAGCCGTAGTAAGAAGCGTCGCCTTATCCGGGTCAAATCTCGGCCTTACAAGAATACTCATATAAATACTGCCGGAATCCGGCGAAAAAAAGCTCCTTCCAAGACGGCCTTTGCCTGCGGTCTGCATTTTGGCAGCAACTACCGTCCCTTCCGCCGCTCCGCTTTCTGCCATTTCCTTTAACACCGTATTTGTCGAAGTCACCGTGTCTTTATTTATTAAGTTAATTATCATCATATCACCTTCAGTTTTTACAGCGGTGCTATCTTATCTTCAAGCCCAACATCCGTCTTTTCACAAAGTACACCTGTCATATAGATTGGAAGATAAGTGATGGCATCGCTTTTTTCTACATTATTTACAGATAGTACATATGCTTTATTAAGTTTCTTATTTTCCATAAGGTGGTTGAGCGCCGCATGTTTTTTATAATCGCTTCCCGATTTTACTTCAAGTGGCAGCACTTTACCATCTTTTTCAATAATGAAATCAACCTCGCCAACAGCCTGCTTTTTAAAGTAATACGGATCAATTCCGGCAGCAGCTATCTCCTCTGCTACATAGTTTTCAAATAAGGCCCCACAGTTAATCTCCTTTTCAGGATTCATATCAAGTATTTCTTTTCTTACAGCATCCGGATAACAACTTGTAAGTAACCCCACATCACTTAAGAACAGTTTAAAAACGTTGGTCTCTTTTGACATTTTAAGGGGGCTTTTTACGTCATCCACTATATAAGTTGGAATGGCCACAGATGCGTCTTTTAGCCATAAAAAGCTTTCTTCGTAACGATCAAATTTCAGCTCTTTATTAAGCATAGTAAAGGAAAACCTTCTGTTTTGCTTATTTAGCTGGGACGGAATATTGTCGTATACCGATATGATCTTCAGTCTTTTATTTTCCTGCTCGTATTTTGTAAAGTCACCCTTGTATTGGTTTATAATGTTGCTCTGTTCATTATAAATAAGAGACAGACTGCTTGACTTGCAGTACACATCCACAACTGCCGGCATCCCGCCCACCACAAGATAGTAATAAAACGCTCTCGTAAGCTTATCGTGGACTATATCATCCAGCGCTTTCTCCTCGTTAAAACATTCTCTCATATGAGATATATAGTTCTCACTGACACCTGCTGCCAGCGCAAATTCCTCAAAATCCATAGGCTTCATCTGAAATGATTCCATATAACCAACAGGAACCGAAGTGATTCCTTTAAGCTCTACCCCAAGGTTAGAGCCGCTCAAGATATACCTATATTTCCCTTCATCCACAAGAAATTTGATCTTCGTCACTATGTCAGGATAAGCCTGTATCTCGTCAAGAAATATTACTGACTCACTTTCCGTAAGAGGGCTTTCTGAATAAAGGGCAAGTGTTTTTGAAATATCTGCTGCATTTTCGATAGACTGCAGTTTATTTAAAATGTCGGTTCTCTCTATAAGGTTATACTCGCAGTAGGAAATTCCGTTTTTTTTCAAAGTCTCCCTTATCAGATATGTTTTTCCAACCTGCCTTGCTCCATAAATAAGCAGTGCCTTTTTACTGCTTTCTATCCAATTTTGTATTTTACTCTCACATTTTCTATACATAGTTACCCTCGTTTCAGTGCCATATGACTAAACCCGCCTGTTTACAAGGATATTATAACTCATTGCTTTGCACATTTCAACATTTTGCCCCGAAATTTAAATGCAAAACGGGGCAAAATGCCCCGAAATATAAATCAAAAACGGGGCAAAATGCCCCGTTTTTTAAGTCAAGTGCCTCTAAACCTTGATATCACTGCCTTTTTAGTGCTCTATCTTCTGCTTTCCAAATTCAAATGGCTTTGCATTCTTATCTACAAGTGGGATAAGTGCGTGGTCATGGTTGTGGCGAACTTCACACTTCTCGTCGAAGATCATGGTTGCTTCATCACCGTCTACGCATGCAGGCCAGTCAGGAAGTCCTGCGTGTCCCGGCTTTCCGGTCTTTGCAAAACTGATCCATGCGCCAAATACATTTGCCTCAAGCTTGTCTGAAACGCCTTCCTTACAGCATACAGGTACAAGATCTGTATTGTGGAATACGAAAGGAATCTCAGAGCAGTGCCATGCAGGCTTGCCCTCTTCATATGGGAACTCATACGCAAAAAGGTATGAGTATGTAGGTGCCTCATGGTGATATGACTTCTTGTCGATGAAATCCATTGAAGGAAGTCTGAACCATGAATCAAGTACTGCAAGGTCTACAAGCGGCTTATCAGGATATGCCTTCTTGTAAAGAGGGATCATCTCGTCTGTTGCATCGCCAAATTTATCTCTAATGATCTTTGTTGCTTCCTCATCGCTCATAGTGTGTCTGCCGGGCTGTGTTGGTCCGAATGCAAACTCACCAAATACTGTTCCGATCATAACAGGAATGGTCTTTGCATGATCTGTAAAGCCTACGCTTCTTGGATCGCCCTTGTAATATTCGCCCGGCTGCGGGTTTCCGCCTACATATTTGCCCTGCATAGCAAGAGGCATCATTACCTTTCCATATGCAGCTGCAAGATCGCGGTATGGCATGGTCTCAAGCTTATCTACGTCTGATTCTGTAAGGCCAAGCTCCTTAAGTACTGCAAGAACGATCTCTTTTCCATCTCCCGGTGCCACATCAAAGAATCTTCTTCCCTGAACATCAAGAAGTCCACTCTGTACTACACCCTTCTGGAAAAGACCGTCTGCTGCAGGTGTGTTCATAAGAACCCAAACCTTAGCACCGCCGCCTGACTGTCCGAAAATGGTAACATTTTCAGGGTCTCCGCCGAAGGCTGCAATATTGTCATGTACCCACTGAAGTGAGGCAACCATGTCGGCTGTTCCCACATTTCCGGAGTTCTTGTATTTCTCTCCAAATGGAGACATATCAAAATAACCTAAAATATTAAGTCTGTGGTTTACGGTAACTACTACAACATCGCCGTTCTCACACATTGCCTGTCCGTCGTATGCTACCTGCTCGATTGATGAACCTGCTGCAAATCCGCCGCCGTGGAACCATACGAGTACCGGCTTTTTAGCGTCTGTATTGATCTGCTTTGTCCAGATGTTAAGAGACTGGCAATTCTCATCCTGCGGCCAGTATCTGTGCGGCACAAGCTGCTCGTTTGTAGGGTTGTCCTGGTTCTGGAGAGGACAAACATAGCCGTAAGCAAGGGCATCCTTTATTCCTTCCCATGCAGGAACCTCTTCAGGCATCTGCCATCTTTTTGCGTTGGCATATTTAATGCCTTCAAAATTATAAATACCGTCAAGCTTAAAGCCTCTGATCTTTCCCTTAGGGGTATTAACTACGGTATCTGTGTTGTTACATACGTAATTTCTCATTTCTTAATCCTCCTTAATTTCTGTCTGTCTCATTAGCGACTAATAAAATCATAGCAAAGAGACCGCAGTTTTTAAATGCCTCCTTTTTCAAAAGGGTGCCTTGTTTTTCACTTTTGGGCATTTTTAGATTAAAAAATGATTAATGTTGTAACTATATCGTTTACGTTAGTGCTTTACTGTGTTAGAATTACAGTGTAGGTATTTTTATATTCTATTTATGAAAGTTGAGGTAATAAAAATTATGAAAACAGCATCAGAATACCGTCTTGAAGCAAGAGAAGCACTTAGAGGCAGCTGGGGTCTTGCGATTGGGATCACCGTAGTTTTTGCTATTATAACCGGTGCCCTTTCTTCAACATTCGCAGGACTTATTATTCTTGGAGGCGCCTTTTATGTAGGTATCAGCATCACGTTTGTAAACCTTTTCAGACGTGGAACCCTCCAGTTTTCAGACCTTTTCTCAGGCTTTTCTGCTGTTGAGTTTACAGCAACCATTGGAGTTTACGTAAAGACACTTCTCTTTACCTGGCTTTGGTCACTTCTTTTCGTGATCCCTGGTATTATAAAGGGATTTGGCTACTCTATGGCTCCTTACATTTTAGCAGATCACCCTGGTATCACCGGCGGCGAGGCACTTGCTCTTTCAACAGAGCTTATGGCAGGTAAGAAATGGAATCTCTTCTGCTTATTATTAAGCTTTATCGGTTGGGATATCCTTTCAATCTTTACACTCGGTATCCTTCAGCTTTGGATCACCCCTTGGAAGTATGCTGCAACGGCAAACTTCTATGAGTCGATCAAAGATCAGGTTTATATTCCGGGCGAAGCTACAAGCCAGACAACAGAAGTTTAATACAAACGGCAAATAGCCAAAAGGGACAGACCCCGATGGTTAAAGCGCATGCTTCAACCATCGGGGTCTGTCCCTTTTGGCTATTTGCCTATTTATCAAAAACTAATTAAGCTTTGAAAGCTCAGATGCGATCTTTGCTGCTACTGCAACATTGTTGTATACGAGTCTGATGTTTGCTTCAAGGCTCTTTCCGCCTGTAAGCTTCTGGATCTTGTCAAGAAGGAATGGAGTGATCTCCTTACCCTTGATTCCAAGCTCGTTTGCTTCTTTGATAGCTGCATCGATATTTGCATTGATGTAATCAGGATCCATTGAATACTCAGCCGGGATTGGGTTACCAACGATCATTCCGCCCTTAAGACCAACTGTCTCTTTAACCTTGATAGCCTCAGCGATCTCCTTTGGTGTATCAAGTCTGTAATCTACCTTAAATCCGCTGTCTGTTGTATAGAAAGCAGGCATCTTCTCTGTACCGTATCCGATAACAGTTACACCCTTTGTCTCAAGGTACTCTAAGGTAAGACCGATATCAAGGATTGACTTGCAACCTGCACATACTACGCAAACAGGTGTCATAGCAAGCTCTTCAAGGTCTGCACTGATATCCATGGTTGTCTCAGCGCCTCTGTGTACTCCGCCGATTCCGCCTGTACCAAATACTTTAACGCCTGCAAGTGCAGCTGCGATCATTGTTGTCGCAACTGTTGTAGCGCCGTCGCTGCCCTTTGCGAGAAGAACCGGAAGGTCTCTTCTGCTGGCCTTAGGTACTGCAAGTCCTTTCTTTCCAAGATACTCTATCTGCTCTTTGCTTATACCTACTGTAAGCTTTCCGCCAATGATAGCGATTGTTGCAGGTATTGCACCGTTCTCACGAACGATCTTCTCTACTTCAAGAGCTGTCTCAACGTTCTTTGGGTAAGGCATTCCGTGGGAAATGATGGTAGACTCAAGAGCTACTACCGGCTTTCCTTCTGCAAGTGCTGCCTTTACTTCTTCAGATACTGCTAAATACTTTGTAAGATCCATGATAAATCCTCCGTTTTTCTATTTGTTATTTTTGATCCTATACAATATATTGTCTAAAAGCATGTCCGGGCTAATTGCTCCGTCATGTTCAATACAGATTGACGCGGCTGCAAGGCCGTATTCTGCTGCCTCTTTAAGGCTCTTTCCTTCAGATGCCGCAAATGCAAGTGCTGCTATAAGGGAATCTCCGCAGCCTGTGGTGTTAACCTCTTTGCAGGCAAATGCAGGAAGTTTCTCGCTTTTTTCTTTATTTGCAATAAAGATGCCCTCTTCACCAAGTGAAACGATAAGGTTTTCAACGCCCCTGTTTATAAGAGTCTCGGCTGCTTTCTTTAAACCTGCGTTGCTGTTTACATCTACTCCCGTAAGAGCGCCAAGCTCAAATCTGTTTGGTTTAAAGTATGTTATCTTATCAAGGCTGTCTGCAAAACGCATAGCCTTTGCGATAGATACAGGCTCTGCCACAACAGGAACCGTTACCTTCTTAAGAAGATGGTCTATGCTCTCTTTTGGAATATTTCCGTCTATTACAAGAAGCATTCCTCTGTTGATGAAGTTGATCTTGGCATCAAGAAACTCAGGTGTAAGCTTTTCGTAGATGTCCATATCGCTTATGGCAACTGCCATATCGCCCTCTGCGTTGTTGATGCAAAGATAAGTGCTTGTGGCCTGGTCCTTTACGCGAAGTGAGTGGCTAACGTCTATCTGAAGCCCGCGAAGGTGCTTTTCGATCTCTTCTTCGTAAAAGTCATCGCCAAGAGCTGTTATAAGGCTGACGTTTGCGCCAAGCCTTGCAAGGTTCTCTGCGATATTTCTTCCAACTCCGCCAAAGGAAATATTCATCTTTCCCGGGTTTGAATCGCTCATACGAAGAGCCTCTCCCGGCGTTCCGCTTATATCAACGTTTACAGCGCCTACTACAGTAATGTAGTTCTGCTCAGAAAGAACGTAGCCCTTACCTTTTATCATACCTTTTTTCATAAGGTTTGATATGTGCACAGCCACGGAAGATCTGGTGATGCCCGCTCTGTCAGCTATTTCCTGCTGACTGATAAGGGGATTTTCCTTTATCCACTCAAATATCTCGGATTCTCTCTCTGTCATATCCGTATCCTTTCCTAAATATTTGTTTATCATCTAATCCTTTGTTTATTATACTACGTTTTTTCTATATGTCAAGGAGAAAAAAGTGAGCCCTAACCCCCGGCCCCATGGCTCATTCCTTCTATTGCAAAGAATCCTCTAAAATGCTAAGATTAAAGGGCAAAACAATATATAGAAAGAAGGGTTTACAATGTGGAATTCGTTTAATACGAAAGATTACTGTGGTATGATCGCTGAGACCATCAGCATCAAAGGACATGACGGCGAGTATGTCCACGCGTACTACTCAAGACCTATCGGGGAAGGCAAATATCCGGGACTTGTTCTTATTCCTCATATGCCGGGCTGGGATGAGTACTGCAGAGAGACCTGCAGACGTTTTTCTGAGCACGGCTATGCGGTTGTATGTCCTGACATTTACCAGAGCTTTGGCTACGGCACAGCTCCTGAAGTAAGTAAAAGAATGTGGGAGTCCGGCGGTCAGTACGATTCAAGCGTTATGGAAGATACGCAAGGGGCGCTTGATTTCCTTCACAACCAGGCAAATTCCAACGGAAAAGTCGGTGTTATCGGTATGTGCTCAGGCGGAAGACATACATTCCTTGCAGCCTGCACTCTTGACGGTGTTGATGCTGCAGTAGATTGCTGGGGCGGCGGAGTTGTCTGCGACGAAAAGGATCTTAACGAAAAGAGACCTGTTGCTCCTATAGATTATGCAGAAAACCTTAGCTGTCCGCTTCTTGGAATCTTTGGAAATGAAGACAAGAGTCCAACTCCTGAAGATGTAGACAAGCTTGAGGCAAGGCTTAAAGAACTTGGCAAGGACTATGAGTTTTATCGCTACGACGGCGCGGGCCATGGAATATGGTATTACGACAGGCCGTTATACCGCCAGGAGCAGGCTATGGATTCTCTTAATAAATGCTTTGCATTCCTTGAAAAACACTTAAAAGGATAGCTTTTAGATGCAATTTGTAGTTATGGTAAAGCCTATCGGCTCTGTTTGCAACATGCGGTGCAAATACTGCTACTACCTTGAAAAAGGGCAGTTTTCAACCCACGAAAAGCAAAAGGTCATGAGCTACGGGCTTCTTGAAAAAATAATAAAAGAAACTATCGCGGCAAGCGACGGTCCTGTGGTGTCCTTTGTATGGCACGGCGGGGAGCCGACGCTTGCCGGCCTTGATTTTTATAAGAGGGCGGTTGAGTTTGAGCTAAAATACCTGCCAAAAGGCTGGCAGGTCTGGAACAACCTTCAGACAAACGGCCTGGCACTTGATGAGAAATGGTGCGCATTTTTAGCAAAGGCAAAGTTTGATGTGGGTCTTTCGGTAGACGGCGGCAAAGAAACTCACGATTCAAACAGGAAAGATGTATCCGGAAACGATACGTACGAAAAGATAGCAAAGAACGTAGCGCTTTTGCGAAAATATAGCATAAACTACGATCTTCTCTGCACTGTCAACTCCGTTACCGCCAAAGACCCTGTAGGAGTGTATAACTCCCTTAAAGCTCTTGGCTCCGGGTGGATACAGTTTATTCCGATCTTAAACCGGGTAAATGATACCTACACGGAAGATTCCGTAAAGCCAGCGGAATATGGCACTTTTTTAAATGCTGTATTTGATGAGTGGGTAGCACATGACCTAGGAAAGCTTGATGTGCAGCTTTTTGCAGAGACTGCAAAACAGCTTGCCGGCGGGCAAAGCAGTTTGTGTACACTCAGCCCAACCTGCGGCGCCGCCCTCATTGCAGAGGAAGACGGCGGCATCTATTCCTGCGATCACTTTGTGGACAACGAGCATAGACTTGGTTATCTAAAGGATTCGACCCTTAAAGCGCTGGTAGAGAGCGATAAGCAGATAAGCTTCGGGCTTTCAAAAAGAGACTTCATTTGTGATGATTGTAAAAAGTGCCCATATCTAAATCTTTGCAACGGTGGCTGCCTTAAAGACAGAGTCGACGGCAAAAATGTGCTTTGCGAAGCCTATAAGGCTTTTTACGATCATTCGGTTCCAATCTTAAAACACATAATGGAACTAAGCAGCAAAGGCCTTTCACCTGAGAAGATAATGGAAGAAATAAGATAAGCGGATGAGTTTTTTATGCTCATCCGCTTCATTTTTACAACACCGGATATTTTCCGTCAAAGCAGGCCTTGCATAGCGGCAGGCCGTCTGTCATCTCAGAAAGGTGCTCTAAGGTTAGGTAGCCAAGAGAATCGGCTCCGATCCTTGTTCTTATCTCTTCGATATCCATGTTGTTTGCTATAAGGCTGCTGTTATCGGGTACGTCGGTTCCGTAATAACATGGATAAAGGAACGGCGGAGAACTGATACGCACGTGCACTGCCTTTGCACCTGCTTCCTTAAGTCTTTTTATAAGCCCTGCAATAGTGGTTCCTCTTACGATGGAATCGTCGATTATTACCACATTTTTATCTTTTACGGTACTCTCTATTACGCTAAGCTTTACGTGTACCGCGTTTTCACGTTCTTTCTGGGTAGGCTTTATAAAGGTTCTGCCTACGTAGCTGTTCTTATTAAATACCTGTACAAATGGGATACCCGCTTCTTTTGCGTATCCTGCTGCCGCGGTAAGTCCGCTTTCAGGTACGCCTGTTACTATATCTGCTTCAACAGGGTATTCTCTTGCAAGAAGCATTCCCGATTTAAATCTGGCATCATAAACCGCTCTTCCGTCAAGCTTTGAATCAAGTCTTGAAAAATAGATATATTCAAATACGCAGTGGGCATGGGTTCCGCCGCAAAGCTCTTTATCTGATACAAGGCCGTTCTTTGATATGGTTATGATCTCGCCCGGCTCCACATCTCTTAAAAATTTCGCTCCGGCAGCGGTAAGAGCGCAGCTTTCTGATGCGATAACATATCCCTTTTCATTTTTGCCAAGGCAAAGCGGTTTAAGCCCCAAAGGATCACGCATAGCGATAAGTTTTCTGGGACTCATTACGATAATTGCATAGCCGCCCTTAAGATACGCTGTGGTTTTCTTTATAGCTTCTTCTATAGAACCTGATTTAGCCCGCTCTTTTGCGATAATACAGGTAAGTACCTCAGAGTCTGTGGTTCCCCTTAGCACTGTTCCCTCATTAAAAAGGTCTTTTCTAAGCTCGCCCGCATTTACTATATTGCCGTTATGTACAAGAGCAAGGGTGCCCTTAAGGTAATAAAAAGCAAGAGGCTGGGCGTTTTCAATATTTGATGCGCCGGTAGTTGAATATCTTACATGGCCTACGCCGATATTTCCCTTAAGTCCCTCAAGGTCTTCTCCGCGGAAAACCTCGCTTACAAGGCCCATATCTTTGCGAAGGCAAAGGTTTCCTCTCTCCCCCACTGTGTCGCAGACCGCTATTCCTGCGGACTCCTGGCCGCGGTGTTGTAGCGCCATAAGGCCGTAGTAGATGTCCTCTGCTGCCTGATTGCCTGCGGTATACCAGGCTCCGAACACGCCGCATTCTTCGTGTAACTTATCGTCGTTATACATATATGTTTCCTTTCAAAAGAGCTTACCCCGGGGTGCTTTCCCGGGGCATTTATTTAGAAAATCTGTGTTACCTTAAGTGTCTGCTCTTCAAGTACATCAAGAAGTACTCTTACAGTATCAAGTGAAGTGAAAAGCGTAATGTTGTTTTCTGTTGCGCAACGTCTTATGGCCTCGCCGTCTTCAAAGTGAACCCCTGAAAGAATGGCTCTTGTGTTGATAACATATTTTACATAGCCGCTTCTTATGGATTCAAGTATCTCGTCCGAACCTTCCGAGATCTTCTTTCTGATCCTTGTCCTAATGCCGCGCTGCTTCATGAACTCGCCTGTAAGAGCTGTAGCTTCAATGTTAAAGCCCATGTCGTAGAACCTCTTTACAAGAGGATATCCCTCTTCCTTGTCCTCATCAGCAAGAGAAACAATGATGGTTCCGTGGTTTGCAAGTTTAAGTCCGGATGCCACGAGTGCCTTATAAAGGGCTCTTGGAAGCTTTTCATCGTATCCGATAGCCTCACCTGTAGACTTCATCTCTGGAGAAAGGTACGCATCCATTCCGCGAAGCTTTGAGAATGAGAATGCAGGTGCTTTTACGTAGTACCTGTCTGTTCTTCCCTGTCCTTCTGCCACGCCCTGCTCCTTAAGGCTAATTCCAAGGATAACCTTGGTTGCGATATCTGCAAGCTGGTAGCCCGTAGCCTTTGAAAGGAAAGGCACGGTACGGGATGATCTTGGATTTACCTCGATGATAAACACGTTGTCATCTTTATCTACTATAAACTGAATGTTGAAAAGTCCGATAATGCCGATTCCAAGGCCGAGGCGCTTGGTGTAATCTTTTATGGTCTCTTTTACTTTTTCTGAGATGCTAAACGGCGGATAAACGCTCATGGAATCGCCTGAGTGCACGCCGGTACGCTCGATAAGCTCCATGATACCCGGTATAAATACATCGGTTCCGTCGCAGATGGCGTCAACCTCTACTTCCTTACCCTGAATGTATTTATCTACAAGTACAGGCTTATCTACGTCTACTTCTACGGCCGTTCTAAGATAGTTTCTCATGTCTTTTTCCTTTGAAACTATCTGCATTGCCCTTCCGCCAAGTACGAAGCTTGGTCTTACAAGTACAGGGTAGCCGATCTCTTCTGCCGCCTTAACGCCTGCCTCGATATCTGTTACAGCCTGTCCCTTTGGCTCAGGGATATCAAGCTCTTCAAGGAGCTTTTCAAAAAGGTCGCGATCTTCTGCCTTGTCGATAGCTTCGCAGTCGGTTCCCACTATTTTTACGCCATATTCTTTAAGAGGCGCAGCAAGGTTAACCGCTGTCTGGCCGCCAAGAGAAACGATAACACCGTCAGGCTTTTCCATATTTATGATGTTCATAACATCCTCGATGCAAAGCGGCTCAAAATAAAGCTTGTCGGAAGTTGTATAATCTGTTGAAACCGTCTCCGGGTTGTTGTTTATGATGATAGCCTCAAAGCCTGCTTCTTTAATGGTCTTTACCGCATGTACGGTAGAGTAGTCAAACTCCACGCCCTGGCCGATCCTTATAGGGCCGCTGCCAAGTACGATAACCTTTTTCTTATCTGTTACAACAGACTCGTTCTCATCTTCATATGTGGAGTAAAAATACGGAATGTAGCTTTCAAACTCTGATGCGCAGGTATCGATCATCTTGTATACAGGCATGATTCCCTCGCGTACTCTAAGGTCGTATACCTCATGGGCGCTCATGCCCCATCTTCTTGCAATCTCTCTGTCTGAAAAGCCCATCTTCTTAGCCTCAAAAAGGACATTTATGTCTGATTTTCCTTCTGAAACTCTCTTTTCCTCTTCTACGATATTTGCAAGTTTATCAAGGAAGAAAAGGTCTATTCCCGTGGCTTTTGCTATCTTCGTTTTCTTGATACCGCGTCTTATAAGCTCTGCAATGGCGTAAATACGGTCATCTGTACCCTTCTTAATGTATTCTGAAAGATTTTCGGTGCTCTCCTCATCAAACTTACTGCTGTGAAGATGGAATAGTCCGATCTCAAGGGAACGGATTGCCTTAAGAAGGCTCTCTTCAAAGGTTCTGCCAACGCTCATAGTCTCGCCTGTAGCCTTCATCTGGGTTCCAAGTGAGTTGTTTGCATCTGCAAATTTATCAAACGGGAATCTTGGCATCTTCGTAACCACATAGTCAAGAGATGGCTCGAAGGATGCAAGTGTATTTGCAAGAGGGATCTCATCAAGGCGCATACCCACAGCGATCTTTGCGGAAACTCTTGCGATAGGGTATCCGCTTGCCTTTGAAGCAAGGGCTGAAGACCTTGACACTCTGGGGTTTACCTCGATAAGGTAGTAGTTCATAGACTTAGGGTCAAGCGCGAACTGTACGTTGCAGCCGCCTTTTATTCCAAGTCTTCTTATTATCTTAAGCGCGCTGTCACGCAGCATGTGATACTCCTTATTTGTAAGGGTCTGTGAAGGCGCCACTACTATAGAGTCTCCTGTGTGGATACCTACAGGGTCAAGGTTTTCCATGTTACAGATAACGATAGCGGTATCGTTTGCATCGCGGATAACCTCGTACTCTATCTCTTTATAGCCTTTTACGCTCTTTTCCACAAGTACCTGATGTACAGGGGAAAGCTCAAGTGCATTTCTAAGGATCTCTTCGCACTCTTTAGCGTCATCTGCAAAGCCGCCGCCTGTTCCTCCAAGGGTAAATGCAGGTCTTATAACTACCGGGTAGCCAATCTTTTCTGCCGCGGAAAGTCCTTCTTCCATGCTCTCTGCAATGAGTGAAGGAAGCACAGGCTCGCCGATCTCTTCGCACATTTCCTTAAAGAGCTCGCGGTCTTCCGCCATCTCGATACTCTTGCTGTCTGTACCAAGAAGCTCTACCTGGCATTCTGCAAGCACGCCCTTTTTCTCAAGCTGCATTGCAAGGTTAAGACCAGTCTGGCCGCCAAGTCCAGGTAATATTGCATCCGGACGCTCCATTCTTACGATCCTTGCGATAAATTCAAGGGTAAGTGGCTCCATATATACTCTGTCTGCCACCTGGCTGTCTGTCATGATGGTGGCAGGGTTTGAATTGCAAAGGATTACTTCGTACCCCTCTTCCTTAAGAGCAAGGCAGCCTTGCGTTCCCGCATAGTCAAACTCTGCAGCCTGGCCTATGACGATAGGGCCCGAACCGATAACGAGGATCTTGTGTATATCTTTTCTCTTAGGCATTTTTACTCTCCTCCATCATCTTAATAAATTTATCAAAAAGGTAGGCCGAATCCTGCGGTCCAGGAGCACTCTCAGGGTGATACTGAACGCTGTAAATATGGTCTTTTTCGCAGGCTGTTCCTTCAACCGTATTATCAAGAAGGTTTATATGAGTAACGCTAAGGCCGGTTCCTGCAAGGCTTTCCTCATTTACGGCGTAGGAATGGTTCTGGCTTGTTATCTCAACTTTATCTGTAATGAGGTTCTTTACCGGGTGGTTTCCACCTCTGTGCCCGAACTTGAGCTTGTAGGTCTTTGCACCGTAGGCAAGAGAGATTATCTGGTGGCCAAGGCAGATACCAAATATCGGATACTCGCCTTTAAGCTCCTTTACCGCATTTATAACAGGTACTGCATCCTGCGGGTCTCCCGGGCCGTTTGAAATAAAGACTCCGTCAGGGTCAAGAGCGCGGATCTTTTCTGCCGTAATGTCCCAAGGCACGGTATAAACGCTGCAACCAAGTCTCTGAAGCTTTCTTACGATGTTCTTTTTCATACCGCAATCAATTGCCACAACCCTGTAGTTTTCTACCGCGCCTTCCTCTGCGGCTCTGTAGATACGCTGCTCTACGGTAGAAACCCTGCTTACCTGGTCATGCCTGAGTTCATTTTCTTTTAAGATCTTCATGCAGTCCTCATCAGACTTATCTGCTGATGTAATGAGGACTTTGCAGCTTCCGTAATCTCTTATTATACGGACAAGTTTTCTCGTATCTATGCCAAAAACACCTGATATGTCATATCTTTTCATGACGCTACCAAGTGTTTCGCTGCTTCTAAAATTCGATGGTAAATTGTTATAATCCCTGACAATAAGGGCACTGACAGATGGTCTCTCTGTCTCGTAATCTTCGTTGTTGATGCCGTAGTTGCCGATAAGCGGATAAGTCATAACGACTGCCTGATCTGTGTAAGACGGATCGGAAATGATCTCCTGATAACCTACCATAGATGTGTTAAACACAAGCTCTGCAAGCTTTTCGCTCTCTGCGCCAAAGCCATAGCCGTAAAACACTTTTCCGTCTTCAAGAACTATTTTTCTGTTAAAGCTCTGTGACATATTAACCTCTCATTCCTGTTTCTTCTAAAAGGATTAACTCCCACTTATAAGTCCCATTTTCACCAAAAGCGACGCTAAGATGTAAGTCCCAAGCGTCGCTTTTTCTGCACAGAAATATAACATTATAGATGACTTTTTGTCAACCATTTTCATATTTTTTAATCAAAAAGATATCCCTCTTCAAGAAGATTTATAACTGTCCGGATATAAAGAGATCTTTATTCTACTAACGTAGTGCATCCTTCATTTCTTTAACGTAGTCACTTACGTAAGAAACTGCGCCCTCTCCGTACTTTCCGATTATCTTCATAATGGCAGAACCCACGATGGCCCCGTCTGAAATATCAGCCATCTTTTTAGCCTGGGCAGGGTTTGAGATACCAAAGCCTATAGCGCAAGGAATATCAGTATTTTCCCTTACCACCTTTACTATAGAAGCAAGGTCTGTGGTTATCTCGCTTCTTGTTCCCGTAACGCCGAGGCTTGATACTATATAAAGGAAGCCCTCTGCCTCTTTTGCGATCATGGCTATGCGGTTTTCGGAAGTGGGTGCTATAAGCGAGATCTGCGCCACGTCGTATTTCTTGCAGATTTCTGCAAATTCGCCTTTTTCCTCGAAAGGTACGTCGGGAAGTATAACTCCGTCTATGCCTATCTCCTTGCAGGTTGAAAGGAAACGTTCGGAACCGTATGAAAATACTACATTTGCGTAGGTCATAAATACAAGGGGTATCGTAACGTCTTTTCTAAGGTCTCTTACCAGGTCAAAAACCTTGTCTGTGGTGGTTCCTGCGGCAAGAGCTCTGATATTTGCTTCCTGTATTACAGGGCCTTCAGCCGTCGGATCTGAAAACGGGATACCAAGCTCTATAAGGTCAGCTCCCGCATTAGCTGCCGCCCTTACAAGCTTTTTTGTTGTCCCAAGGTTTGGATCTCCGCAGGTTATAAAAGGAATAAAGGCTTTACCGCCTGCAAATGCCCCTTTTATACGCTCATTTGCTGTATTACTCATAAATATCCTCCCCTCTGTATCTTGCGATGGCAGCGCAATCCTTGTCGCCTCTGCCTGATACCGTTACTACTATTATCTTATCTTTATCCATTGTAGGAGCCAGCTTAATTGCGTATGCCACGGCATGAGCTGACTCTATGGCAGGGATTATTCCCTCTGTGCGTGAAAGATATTCAAAGGCATTTACCGCCTCATCATCGGTTATGGCTACGTACTCTGCCCTGCCCGTATCATGCAGATTCGCGTGCTCAGGCCCGATGCCCGGGTAATCAAGGCCTGCTGAGATAGAGTAGACAGGGGCTATCTGGCCAAACTCATCCTGACAAAAATATGACTTCATGCCGTGGAAGATGCCAAGTCTTCCTGTATTAATAGTTGCTGCGGTCTCAAAGGTATCTATTCCCCTTCCTGCTGCCTCGCAGCCAATAAGGCGCACTTCCTTATCTTCTATAAAATGATAAAAGCTTCCAATGGCGTTTGATCCGCCGCCTACACAGGCTATTACCGCATCAGGAAGTCTTCCCTCTTTTTCAAGGATCTGCTGCTTTGTCTCACGGCTTATTACCGCCTGAAAATCTCTTACTATTGTAGGGAATGGATGCGGCCCCATAACAGAGCCAAGGCAGTAATGGGTGTCATCGATCCTGCTTGTCCACTCGCGCATCGCTTCAGAAACCGCATCTTTAAGGGTTGCGGTGCCGCTTGTTACAGGTATTACCGTTGCCCCAAGAAGCTTCATTCGGTATACGTTAAGCGCCTGGCGCTTTGTGTCCTCCTTACCCATAAACACCACGCACTCCATATCAAGAAGCGCTGCTGCCGTAGCGGTTGCAACGCCGTGCTGGCCTGCGCCTGTTTCTGCTATAAGCCTTGTCTTTCCCATCTTCTTTGCAAGAAGTGCCTGTCCAAGTACGTTGTTTATCTTGTGAGAACCGGTGTGATTAAGGTCCTCTCTCTTAAGGTAGATCTTCGCTCCCCCAAGCTCTCTTGTGAGCTTTTCTGCGTAGTAAAGGCGCGACGGCCTTCCCGCATACTCGTCAAGAAGCTCTGTAAGCTCCCTGTTAAACTCAGGGTCATCCTTATATCTGTTGTAGCTTTCTTCAAGCTCTATCACAGCGTTCATAAGGGTTTCCGGAATATATCTTCCGCCGTGCACCCCAAAACGCCCGAATTTATCTGCCATATTTATACTTCCTTTCCTCTTGCCGCATTTACAAATGCGGTCATTTTTGCCTTGTCCTTAAAGCCTTCAGTCTCAAGAGATGAGCTTGCATCAACTCCGTAGGGCCTTATCTTTTCTACAACTGTCTTAAGATTATTGGGGGCAAGCCCACCTGCAAGAAAATAAGGCCTTTTCACGCCGCCCAGCAGGCTCCAGTCAAAGGTAACTCCGTCTCCTGCTCCCGCATCAAGAAGCACAAGGTCTGCACTGCTTTCATTTGCTTTTTTGATGTCTTCTAATCCCTGTACCTTGAAAGCCTTGATAATGAGGACATCTGTAAGTTCCTTAAGTCCTGCTATGTATGTGTCATCCTCGCCTCCATGAAGCTGCACCGCATCTATTGTTCCTGCATTTGCAAGGGCTGCAATGTTTTCCGCATCCTCATTTACAAAGACTCCGACTGCTTTTATATCTGGGTCAAGCCTCTTTTTTAGCGCTGCCGCGTCTTCAGGCTCCACATACCTTTTGCTCTTTTTTGCAAATACAAAGCCGATGTAGTCAGGCTTTAGCTCATTTGCATAGTCTATGTCAACTTCTCTTCTTAGCCCGCAAAGTTTTACTTTAGTCATGCTTTCCTTTTAACTCCAAAAGCTTTGCTTTTTTATCCTCCGCTCGCATCAGCGTTTCGCCCACAAGTACCGCATTTGCGCCCATTTCCTTTAAGACTTTGACGTCGGCCGCGTCTTTTATGCCGCTTTCAGCAACAAATACTACTTCCTTTGGCACAAGTTCAAAGAGTTTTCTGCTGTTGTTTACATCTACGCTAAAATCCTTAAGGTTCCTGTTGTTTACCCCGATAACGCGGGCTCCGCAGGCAAGTGCCGTCTTTACTTCCTCTTCATCGTGTGTCTCCACAAGGGCCGAAAGTCCGAGCTTTTCACTTATTTCCATATACTCCTTAAGCTGCTCTTTTGAAAGAATGGAGCAAATAAGAAGCACCGCTGATGCCCCCAGCACCTTTGCCTCGTAGATCATGTACTCATCTACGGTAAAATCCTTGCGAAGGCAGGGAATACCGACGTTTTCTGCTATTTCCTTAAGATATTCGTCTTTTCCAAGGAACCTTGTGGGCTCTGTAAGTACCGAAATGCAGTCTGCTCCTGCTGCCTCATATTCCTTAGCTATCTTAAGATAGGGAAAATCAGGCGCTATAAGCCCCTTAGAAGGAGAGGCTTTCTTACATTCGCAGATAAAGGCTATATCATCCTTTTTCAGGGCCTTTTCAAATTCAAAATCGCCCTTAGGAAGTAAAAGAGCCTGCATTTTTATTTCTTCAAGGGAAATAACACTCTTTGCTTTTCTTACCCTTTCCCTTGCAGCATCTGCAAGTTCATCAAGTATAGTCATAGGCTTTATGCCTCCTCTTCCTGACTTAAGGCTATGAATTTTTCAAGGGTTTCAAATGCCTTACCTGAGTCGATGATCTCTGCAGCAAGTTTTATGCCTTCCTTTATGCTCTCTGCCTTCTCGCCGATATATAAGGATACGCCTGCATTTAAAAGGACTGCGTCTCTCTTTGGTCCCTTATCTCCCTTTAATATGCCGATAGTGATCTTGGCGTTTTCCTCAGGGGTTCCGCCTACAAGCTCTTCTTTTTTGCATCTTGTAAAACCGAATTCCTCAGGGGTTATAACAAAGCTCTTAAACCAGCCGTCTTTGATCTCG
>JAEEGF011986077.1_pt1 | contig 47365 bp, 35 predicted proteins | sample 9134171 | NCBI WGS metagenome assembly JAEEGF01 (sample SAMN16246542, study PRJNA631951) | gut metagenome | biome: gut microbiome; feature: rumen; material: AP-attached | host: Bos | place: Iran: Karaj | collected 2018-10
GCCATCACCAGCATGGTATTTTTGTCGGATAGATTTATGGAATCCCCCGTCTCAAGCTGATAGCCCAAGACCAAAAATGCCCCCACCAAAAAACCAAACAAGCCTGACCAAAGCCAGGCTATTAATTCTTGTTTGTTGTTATTCTTGTCCATCGCGGGTCGTCTCCCGAATTACGTACTGTGGATTTTTATTCTGTGAAATATATAGTCTTCCCAGGTACTCACCTATCATGCCCAGCATCATCATGATCATACCGCCCATAAATACCACGGCGCTCATGAGTGCTGCATATCCCATAGGTGCTACAGGGTAAACAAACTTCTTGATAACAGTGAAAACTCCGTAGATAAAGCCTATCGCTGCAAAGATCACTCCGGCAACTGTGGCTATTCTAAGGGGCTTGATGCTAAAGGCTGTAAAGCCGTTGATCCAAAGAGCCATGAGCTTACCGAAGGTGTAGCCGCTTCTCCCGACCTCTCTGGCTCTGTGTTTGACGTCCACGTTGCAGATATTTCTGGTGGTCCTGAGCACCAGGCCGATAACGTAAGGGTATGAGCTCTCGTACTTAACCATCTCATCCACCACAAATCTGCGGGCCGCAAAGTAACTGGAAACATAAAGGTCCTTGGGCTTACCCAGCATTGCTGAGGCCATCCACTCGTTCATGGCGGTTCCAAAGTTCCTGAAAAGGTTGTGCTTTTTGTGGGAGTAACGGGCATAGGCCACATCATATCCGGATTCCAGCGCATCGATGAGCTTGCCCACCTCGTTGGCGGGAGTCTGTCCGTCATCGTCAAGGCAGACCACATAGTCTCCGGTGCTGGCATTTAAGCCTGCCATGAGAGCCGCATGCTGTCCGAAGTTCTTGGCGAAATTGATCCCCAGCACTGAGCCGTCCGGGCTCGAAGCCGCTATCTCTTTGATCTTGCCCCAGGTGTTGTCGGGGGAACCGTCGTTGATAAGCATGATCTCATGGTCGAAATCCATGGTCTTCATGGTGTCTTCTATTTCTCTAATTACCGCTTCCAGCGTGTTCTCTGACCTATAGCAGGGAATCACAAAGCTGATCTTCTTTTTAGCCATAAACCCCAAACCTCATTAGTCTACTAAGTTTTTCTCCATCAATATCATATCATCTTTTTGGCCGTCGCTGCACTCAACCTGCGGAAGATCCTGCACTTTAACAAATCCGGCGTGGGTGTAGCTGCCTATGGCGGCGGCGTTAAAAGCAAATACTCTCAGATAAACGCGCTTAAGCCCAAGCTCTTCTTTGGCATATTTAAGGGCCAGGTCAGCCGCTTCGCTGCCATATCCCTTTCCTATGGCATCGTCCTCTCCGATGAAAATACCGTACTCCGCTGTGCCTTCCTCCCTGTCGATCCTCTGGTAGTGCACACAGCCCACGGGCCTTAAGTCCCTGCTATTTTCGCAGATGATAAACTGCACCGCTATTCCGGTATCCACTTGCTGCTTCATCCATTCAAGCTGGCCCTCCACGGTGAAATCCTTGCGGTATATATGATTGTTTCGGACGCGGGGATTGTTACGCCACTGCACAAAAAGAGGCACATCCTCCCGCTCCACAAGTCGGATGGAGACTTTCTCTCCACGGCTTATTATTTTATCCATTGATGGTTCCTTTCAAAAAACATTTCTATTGCGCTATTTTACTGCTCTGACGGCGTAGATATTAAATGCCTCCGCCACGTTGTCCACAAGGCTAACCTCCACAGGCGTTCCTTTGTCGGCATAGAACTTTACGATCCAATCAGTGTCCCTGACATCCAGCTGCACCACATACACGTTGTCGCGCAGGAGCGCTTCTTCCATGGACTCAAAGCCGTTATTCTCAAGCTTGTCATAGTACAGCGGACTCTTGGAGGCCCAGCCGCCCATGATATCGTGATTGTACTCGCTGTTATCCACCTTATCAAACATCTTCTCTGAGAAGGTGGCTTCCTTATAATCAATGGCATCAGCCACGGAAACGCTGGTGTAAACATCCACAAAATAGAAGGAATCGGCATTCTCGTCAAAGTACTCATAGAGAGCACCGTAGTGATCCCGCATGCTGTCCCTCTCCGCCATCTCGGCGGTTATTATGTTCATCTGATCGGGCACGGACACCATCGCTATCAGCGCCGTCACCACCACAGGAATAAAGGCATCTCTTCTGTTATAGTTTGCCCTGATAAGAAGCATTCCCAAAAGGATCATGATCTCCACAAGATACAGCGGATGCGTGATCCTCACAGGGTCCCTGCCCCTTACGATGATATAGAGCCACAGGGTGGATCTGCAGGCAAACAGCACCGCCAGAAGCCCCATCACCGGAAGCTTCTTTTCCTTTTCCCTGGAAAAGAGATACAGAAGAGCCACGCTCACATACAAAACCAGCACTATAAGGTTCCAAGGAGCATCCGTCATGGGATACTGATAGCTCTTGGGCCTTGCCATGTGCCTCAATCTGTACAGGTACTCAGGGATTGCATTAACAAGCTGCTGCGGAAGCGGAATCTCATTGGTGGTCAGGGTATCTGCATACTCAGCAACCGCTTTCAGGGTCTCTGTACCAATCTCTTCATCGAGACCGAAATTGTAATTTATAAGAAGCTGCTGTTCGCTCTTTGAAAGCCCAATACTGTTGTAAAAAGCCTTATTCTGCGCATAATCCGGGATGTACTGGAAATCATACAGCTCTGTCCTTGCATCAAAGAGCCTTGTAAACTCCTTCCAGTCCGGAGATGCATAAGCTATCCTGTGGATAACTGATGAGATCACAAGCCCTGCAACCACCACCAGAAGGAACTTAACATACCCTGTAAAAAGAGCTTTCTTCTCGCCGGAGAGGCTCTTGGCACCTGGCTTCTGCTCCTCAACTGTAAGATCGATCCTTGAAAGGCTCCATCTTATGAGTATTGCCACTCCGATCATGGGAAGGGTCAAAAGAAGCATCTCGGAGCGGATCAGATAGGCTAGTATCAACAGCCCTGCGGCAAGGCCGAGATCTCTTTTGCCGGGGCCCTTGTGTGTCAGGATAAGGAATGCTGAAACTGCAGACATGAATCCGCACAGGAAGGTGTACTGAACGAACAGAAAATGTGCTCCGATGACTCCCAGCATAAAGAGGAACTCCATGAGGCCCAGCTCCAGCTTAAGGAGGTTGTCCTTGCACAGGCTAAGGGTTCTGTAAAACAGGATGAATACGCACAGGTACATGCATCCGCACAAAAAAATGCCATACCAGTCAAGCCCCCTGTAAACCCTGTAAAACAGGGAAATCAAGGCACTGATCGGGTATAGCATCTGTATGTTGTGTCCGGCGGGAGTCCCACTGTAGGCGCCGGACAGAAGATCCTTCATAAGCACATCGTCATTGAGGTCGAAATAATAGTCTCCAAGGCCGCCGGCAAAAAACATAACTCCCAGCGTCATAAGGGCGGAAACTATGAAATTAAGACTCAGACGTGCTTTTTTCATATCAGCTCCGAATTACGTAAACTTGTAGTACTCCTTAACTCTCATTACAACCTCATCAAGGTCGTCATTGGTCAGCTTGTAGTACATAGGAAGGCGGAGAAGTCTCTCGCTCTCCCTGGTGGTATATCTGTCCTCTCCCCTGAACTCGCTGTACTTGACACCGGCCTTGGAGGAATGAAGAGGAACATAGTGAGAAGCAGGAAGGATGTCATTACTCATGAGGTAGTCGATGAGTCCCTTTCTCTCCTCGAAATCTTTACATTTAATGTAGAACATGTGGGCGTTGTGAACGCAGTGCTCAGGAACTATAGGAAGCTCGATGAGGCCTTTTTCCTGAAGGGGATGAAGTGCCTCGTAGTATCTGTTCCAGTGGTCCATTCTGTCGGCGTTGATCTCTTCTGCCATTGACAGCTGCGCATAGAGATAAGCTGCATTCATGTCACTTGGAAGGTATGAGGATCCCGGCATTATCCAGGAATACTTATCAACCTTGCCCAGCTTGTAGAGGGTTCTGTTGGTTCCCTTCTCTCTTATGATGATGGCATCGTCCACGTACTTCTCATCTCTTAAAAGAAGCGCTCCACCCTCTCCCATGCTGTAGTTCTTGGTCTCATGGAAGCTGAAGTTTCCGAAATCACCGATGGCTCCGAGGGCCTTGCCCTTGTAGGTTGACATTACGCCCTGGGCGGCATCCTCGATCACGATAAGGTTGTGGCGCCTGGCGATGTCCATGATGGTGTCCATCTCACAGCCAACTCCGGCGTAGTGCACGGGAACAATGGCTCTTGTCCTGGGTGTGATGGCCTGCTCGATAAGATTCTCATCGATGTTCATGGTGTCAGGTCTGATGTCAATGAATACAACCTTGGCGCCCCTTAAAACAAAGGCATTGGCTGTGGATACAAAGGTGTAGGAGGGCATGATGACCTCGTCCCCTTCCTTGATATCCGCAAGGATTGCTGACATCTCGGTGGCGTGGGTGCAGGAGGTTGTGAGAAGTGCCTTGGTAACTCCGGTCTTCTTCTCGATCCATTCGTTGTCCAGGGCTGTGTACTTGCCGTCTCCGCAGATCTTCTGAGCCTCTACACACTCCTTGATATAGTCAAATTCCTTACCTGTATAAGGCGGTACGTTGAAATTGATACGCATTTTATCTCTCCTCTGCCTGAGCCTTGGCTTCAGGTTTCTTGAATACGATGAGCTTACTTATAATATAATTCAGAACAATTACAACAAAGGTCGCAACAAGCTTGACACCCATTTCCGGGAATCCCATTCTCTTGAAGAAGATGTAGATCAAAAGGTTCTCAACAACAAGTGTGAACAGTCTTCCTGCGGTAAACGATCCCGCCTGTTTAAGGAAATCTTTTCCGTTTTCTACTTTGCCGTCAAATACCCAGGTTCTGTTGGTGAAGAACTGGAAGGCAACGCATATTATCCAGTCAATGGTATTGTTGACAAGCGCATCGAGGTGCATAACCGTAGACATAAACCAATAAAGGAATATGCTCAGAAAGAATGTCAATCCACCAAAGAATAAATACAAAAGCGCTTCCTTATACTTTTTGTAAAAAGGTTCAAATATATTCAGGACAGGAAGTGACATGATCTTGTCAAAAATGTCCTTCTTCTTATTGGTATCTTCCATAAAACTTCTATCTTCTCCTTACTGATGCTGCGCTCCCGCAAAGACCATATATTTTTCGTCTTCGAAAATAATATTATAATCGTGATTCACAATATAGTCCATCAAAATATCATACTTGGCGGAAGCGTTGGCATACTCCGGTATTTCTTTTGCCAGGATCACTGTGGGAGTGCTCTCGGACGTGGTGGAGATGCTCATAAGCTGATCGTCGAACTTCTCGGTGGTGTAGCTGTCAAGATCCGGCCATACCGTATCTATGGCGGGCTTAAGGTCCAGAATGTACGAAAGTCCGGGCACATTTCCGAAGAATATGGTCTTGGTATCCTCAAGGTTGTTCTCATGGATCACGTCATAGAGAACATCGATAGCCTCTGCGTTATCAGGGGTTGTGACCATAGCGCTTACCTTGGGCACTTTGGAGGAGGCAATTCGTTTTGAACCGTCAGTTCCGTCCCCGAAGGCAAAAAAGCTGTGGAAGATGGCGCCCTGTATCAGGCTCACCGCAAGGATCATGGTGAACATGGACTGCCATGCAAAGTTCCAGTGGGCATCTCCAAGTCTCTGCATAAGGCGTCTGAAGAGCCACAGGCCTATGGGTGCCACAACAAAGAGGTTGTTGAGCACGGGATAAGTGTAGTTATTGCTGCCAAGGGGCGTAATGAGGATTATCATAAGCGCCGCAAAGGCAAGGGTCTGCTCCTGCTTGCTGCCATTGAGGACGCCGATGCTCCCCACAACAGACAGGATCAGAGTTACTATCACAAACATCATAACAGCCTGAAATACGCTGTCATAATACTGATAATTCCTTGTAAATGTGCCGGTTGCAAAGTAGTAGCGAACCAGCACCAGAAGTCCCATCACATACAGGAGCTTCTTAATAAGGACATATTTCTCCGAAAGCATCAGGAACATAATGGCTCCCGCCACCATGCAGGGCACCATGATCAGCATATCCGATGCGGTGTGCAAGTAGGCCTCGATAATAGAGCCCAGCATTCCCCCTGCTGTGTAATCTGAAGCTCCGCCTGTCATACCAAAGAGGCTTCCTATCATATCAAAGTAAGCGGAGGGGCCGTAGATTATGGCGATGGCAAGCCATGGAACAATGACGCCTGCCAGAAAACCTCCGATACAGATAAATGTCTTTTTTACACTTTCCAAAAAGTCCGCTCTTGTAACGGCCTGATAAAACCAGAGCACCAGGATCAGAGCAACTTCCACGATATTGGGAAATCTCACCATAAAGTTGAGCCCGAGGCACCCCCCGGCAAGAGCCAGGAATATGGTGGAATTCTCCCAGTCAAACATTCCCTTTAGCAGGAACAGTACTCCCAGCGTCAGGAACAGGTAAGTCAGTGTGTTATACAGAATGACCCTTGGACACCAGCAGAGGCTCTCTGCCAGAAAAGCTCCGATAAAGATCATCCAGCCGGGCATCCACTCCTGCAGCAGATAATAGGCTGCCAGAGCCGGAATGCAGATAAAGAGTGTGCAGTAGATCTGCATCCCCAGCATGGTCCCCGCAAAGGGCAGCTTCATCACAAGGCTCCCCACTGCATTTGCCAGAAATGTAGACAGAGCCCACATGGGATCCAGGCTGTCCAGGTACCGGTAATTGGCCAGGCTGTAGGTGGTATCCGCGATATTAAGCCCCTGCCGCACGCCGATAAAGGGATACAGCAGAAGGATAACCGGGAAAAGATATGTCTCAAGAGGCTTTTGATATCTCTTGAATTTCCAAAAATAGCTTCTGATAGTTTTTAGCATAATTCCTCGTCCAGAGCTCTAATCTTCTTAAAGAGCCGTGTATTCTCAAGAATTCTTGCAACGAATTCAAATATCATCTTCCTGATCCAGTCCACGAAAATACCCGCAATGAACACAATGATAATTGAGCAGAAGGCGTGCCATGCAAAGAGGGGTACGCTGTGGTAGGGAACGGGGCCTAACAGGTGATTCATCCACTCAACCCATCTGTCTCTTATCTCAACATGCATGTGAACCAGATAAACTCCGAAGGTAAGAGGTCCCACAAAGCGCACAACGTCTGCTGCCTTATTTTCCCTCATCTTGTAGAACCTGAAGAAGGAGAACAGTCCAAGAGAACCTGTCAGGGTAAAGAAGAAGTTGAAATTAAAGGGCACTTCAGAGTAGTGGGCCAAAATGCCCCAGTTATAGTTAATGTAGTATAGGGATATGCTCATGGTTGCCAGCACGCAGCAGGACAGCACAAATACCAGCGCACTCTTTCCTGCTGTATAAAAGAGAACCACATCGTACTTGCGAATATAGGCTGCGATCAGATACAGACAGATGAACCAGCCGTATTCATATCCAAATTTGTCGGTAGGGAAGAGTACGGGAACTACGCTCTTGATAAAGCAAAACCAGGTAAGGAGCAGCAGGATCACAATCTTAAGCTGCTTTCTGGAGAGCTTATCAACAGCGGCATTCATAACAGGAGACAGGGCATACATGATGACGTATGCTGTGACGAACCAGTAATGCTCTGAAGAAATCGGGAATATGTACTGAACCAGCTTGTATACCGAATTGTCGGTGTGGAGCACATAGGTCCCCACCAGCATCATGGCCAGCGAGATCAGAATTGTGTAGAAATACACCTGGCAAATGAGCTGCAGGAGCCTGCTGATCCTGGGGCTCCCCTTAGACAGGAAAAATCCGGATAAGAGCACATAGGTATTAAGCCCTGTTATGCAGAACGACTCCATAACATTGGCAAATACTCCCACTCCCGTGGCGGGAAGGCCCAGTTGCAAAAGAGCTCCTGTCTGGCTGTTGTAATGAAGGGTCACGATCATCAACATTGCCACAATCCTCAGTAGCTCAAAGCTCGGATTTCTTTTTTTGCTAAGTGTTCCCTGCGCACCTTCCATAATTGTGCTCATCCCCTGACATACTTTTTACTTGATGGTTGCCTTGCCGTCGCCGATGCTGTAGATCATGTCGCACTTCTCGATGGTCTGAAGTCTGTGAGCAATGATCACCAGAGTCTTCCTGCCATGGAGACGGTTGATGGAATCCATAATGGCTGCCTCTGTGTCGTTGTCGAGAGCCGAGGTTGCCTCATCAAGAACCAGAACCTCGGGATCCTCAAAGAGGGCCCTTGCAATACCGATTCTCTGGCGCTGACCTCCGGATAAGCGGATTCCCCTTTCGCCTATCTCGGTATCAAGGCCTTCCGGCAGCTCTTTTACAAATTCATCAAGTGCGGCCTCCTTAAGAGCCTGCCACACCTTGTTGTCATCTATCTCATCATCGGGAACGCCAAAAGCCACGTTCTTTCTGATGGTTGAGTCGGTCATAAAAATGGTCTGCGGAATGTAGCCGATATTCTTGAGCCATCCCGTGTAGTTGGTCATTACGTCCACGCCGTCGGCGTATATCTTGCCTTCCTCAGGCTCAAGAAGTCCCAGAAGTACATCCACAATAGTAGTCTTTCCGGCACCGCTGGTTCCCACGATTCCCACGCTCTTTCCAACGGGGATGGTCATGTCAGCCTTATCAAGGATAAGCTTGTCGGTTCCGGGGTACTTGTAGGTGATACCCTCCATCTTGATCTCATTCTTAACAGGAAGCTTGTCCACAGCAGTCTTAACTCTGTAATCCTGGCTGTTATAGTTGATGGACTCATCATGGATCTCATCCTGAAGATTCTCGCTGACATTGTCCAAAAATGGCTCAAAGTAAGCAATTGATGTGAGGTAGTTGTTGATCCTGTTGGCGCTTGGCAGAAGTCTTGCCGCAGCGGCTGCCAGCACGGTCAGCTGAGGGAGCAGGTTGGTAAGGCTGGTTCCCGCTGCCATAACTGCCAGCATATATCCGATCATTCCCGCGATGGCAATGGTCTCAATCAAAAGCCTCGGGGTTGAATTATAAAGGTTGTACTTCTGAACTGCATTTACGTACCCGGCGCCGCAGTCCGCATAGCCGTTGATAAAGTAGTTCTCCTTGTTGGCCACCTTGATCTCCTTGATACCGGTGACTGACTCATAGATCCACTTGTAAAGTCCGCTGTAGTAATCCTGGTTGTCCTTACCCGCCTTGACCATGACAGGCTTGATCACGAATTTGATCACCAGAAGGACTATTATCAAAAGAACTGCTATCGTAAGGGTCATCTTGGCATCCTGGCTTAAGAGGATTCCCACCAGACACACAAATACGATCATCTCACTGATCAGCTGAAGGCAGCTTAAGATCAGTGCGTAGATGTTGTTGACATCAGAGGTGATATTCCTCTGGATAACGGTAGTATCAGCATTTAAGTAATACTCATAGGGCCTCTGCATGAAGTTGATCATCATGCGCCTTGATGTGGCGAACTGATTGGTGTATACGAACCTCAGCTGAACCACATTCATAAAGTAAAGGAACAGGTTCTTTATGACGAACACTGCTATGATCCCCACCATTATCAGGGCCGCCAGCTGAGTTGTGCTGCTCAGGTTAAAGAGATTGTAGATCCACGACAGTACCTTGCTCTCCTGGACCTTCTGCGGGTCGATAACGACTTGCATAACAGGTGCTATCATTGCAATTCCCAGGGATTCAAGGACGCCGCCTATCAGCATCAGAAATACGATGCCTACCATCTGGCGCTTCTGCCTTGCATCCAGTAATACTTTTAATTTGCTGTAAATCTTGCGCATTCTTAATATATCCTTTCACCAAGGGGATTTCCCTCAGCTCTTCTTTCCTGATCTCAGGTCGCGGTAGAACCACAATAACCTGTAATATATGTAGAACCCAAGGTGAGATTTCATCTGCATAGCAACAAGCTTGCGCTCCTCGGGATGTACCTTCTCAAGGTAGTATGGATTTTTCTGAAAATCCGGAAAAGTAGCCTTCATCTCTTTGGCCAGGTCACGGGTGAAGCTATAGCAATCCGGTACCTTAAAGCGCTTGGGCATGGCCGAAAACAGGGTGTTCACATAGAACATAACTGCGAACTGAAACTCTATCTCCTGCCTGAAGGTCTCATAATAACCGTTCTTCTTAGCCTCGCTTACGATTAAGCGCCCCGCAACCATCCTGTCCTCCAGATTCTTTTTGGAAATGCTGTGCACAGTTGAGCTGTCGTGCTGGTAATAATAATAAATCGGTTCCTGAATGTACTCAAAGTGTTTGCATCGGGTCATCCAGGTATTGCTGACGGCATTGTCCTCGTAGAAAATGTTCTCCGGGAAAATATCCAGCTTGTCTGAAGTTCCGGGTTCATAGTCCCCAAGGATGATCTCCCTGCGGTATATCTTGACCACAAGGCTCCCCGTCTCAATAAGGAGCTTCTTGTAGCGCTCGGTGTCCATGACTCCGGTCTGGTCGAAATTGTTGTTGTGAACCACCTGTCCCACAGTCATGCTGTGCTCATAGGTCAGGTTGTAGTCGCAGCCCACAATGTCTGCTCCCGTCTCATCTGCCTTGTCCAGGAGCTTCTTGTAATAGGTGGGAGTGACCCAGTCGTCTGCGTCGATAAAGCCTATCCACTCTCCTCTTGCCACGGCAAGTCCGATATTCTTGGCTCCGCCCTGGTGCAGGTTCCTGATGGAATGTATGGCTTTAAACCTGTCGGGATACTGTTCCTGATAGTTCTTTAGGATCTCCCAGGATTTATCCGTGGAACAGTCATCCACAGCAATGATCTCAAAGGAGCCCTCCGGAAGCTTTTGCCCCACCAGGCTATCCAGGCAATATTCAAGTTTTCCCTCTGCGGCCATGTTGTAGACCGGCACAATTACGCTGAGTGTAAGCATACTCGCAGATTGTCTCCCCCGATTATGGCGTAAGTCCCTGAATTTTATCTACAGGTCTTTTACCTGAAAATCGGAAGCATCGGCCGCTAAAAGACCTAGTGCTTCCGATTATTGGCTTGCTATATAGTCTAAAATCAGAATCCGTATCTGTAATCCTATCAGTGATCAACAGCCTCTGAAAGTCTCTTTCTGATATCTTCAACGCTCATCCACTGACTGTTGTTGCCCGAGCTATAGTAGAATCCCTCGGGAACCTTCTTGCCTGCAGGGTCCGGAGCCTGTCTCTCATTGAAGATAACCTGAGGATAGATTACGAAGTGCTTGTCAAACTCATAGGTGAAAGGTGCATCCTCTGTTGTTACCATTACCTCATCCAGCTTCTCGCCGGGACGAATACCCACTTCAACGGTCTTGATACCGGGGCACATAGCCTCAGCCAGATCCTTGATGTGGAATGAAGGGATCTTGCTGATGAAGGTCTCACCGCCATTGCTCTCTGAAAGAGCCTTCAGAACCAGCTCTACTCCCTCGGGAAGGCTGATCCAGAATCTTGTCATCCTGTAATCGGTGATGGGAAGCTCCTTCTCACCCTTCTCAATAAGGCTCTTAAAGAAAGGAATGATAGAACCGCGGCTCCCTGCCACGTTGCCGTAACGGACAATTGAGAAATTGATGTCCTTGGCACCTGCATAGGCATTGGCTGCGATAAAGAGCTTGTCGGAAACCATCTTGGTGGCGCCGTAGAGGTTTACGGGATTAACCGCCTTATCTGTTGAAAGGGCCACAACCCTCTTAACTCCTGTGTTGAGCGCCGCATTTATAACACTCTGGGCACCGGTGATATTGGTCTTGATAGCCTCATCAGGGTTGTACTCACAGGCGGGAACCTGCTTAAGAGCTGCTGCATGCACGATGTAATCAACATTTTCGCAGGCTCTCTCAAGTCTTGCCTCATCCCTTACGTCACCGATGAAGAAACGCATTTTGTCTGCGTTCTCTTTATATATCTTCTCGTTGGCCATGGTAAACTGCTTGAACTCATCTCTTGAATAAACGATGAGCTTCTTGGGATTGTAATTCTTGAGCAGATACTCGGTGAAGCAGTGTCCGAAGGAACCTGTTCCGCCGGTCACGAGAATAGTCTTGTTGTCAAGTAATGATCTATCCATTATTATTTCTCCGATTAATAGAAAGTTTTATCTTCCCGATTATATAATAACTCGCCCTAAAGGTCAAAAATCCGCCATGCCGGGCTGTATTAATATCCGCCGTAAGGTGCCATTAATTTCCTTCGTAGGTGCACCACATATCCTCTGAATCCAGGAAGGTCCAGCCGCTTATTCCGGGGATACTCTCATCCAGGTTCTCCATGGCTTCCTTCTTGAGGTCGTTGTCCGCAATATAGAGTATCACGTGGTCTGCTGAGATAACCTTCTCATCGACGATTGGAGCCAGGTTCTCTTCGTCCGCATAGAATACCTCGTCGTATTGCAAAAGCTCATCAGTGAGTCGCCATACATTCTGCGGCGTCGCGGGATTGAACATTACAACCGCAACGTCCTGCGCGTTTCCCGCGGCAAAAGAAATCTTGGCTGCATCCTCGCTGTAGAGGAAGAGTACGTTCCTGTCATTGATATACCCCTTTAGCAGCAGCGCCAGTACTATGGCTCCGCAGGCATATATCAGAACTATATTTCCCATCTGAGAGATGATGTAATAAAGGTCCACAAACAATAGCAAAATAAGAAGCCCGTAAATCGGCATCTCATAACGGTTCGAAGCACTTCCCACCAGCAAGGCCGTCTTGGAGGTCAAAAGGAAATAGGACAACGCTCCCACGGTAAGAGCTATTATCTCTACCCTTGGTCCCTTGCGGGTATCTTCCTTAACATCCTTGGACTTGGGGCGTCTTCTTGTGACCTTATATATAAGTCCCAGAGCCAGCACAAAGATCAGAGCCACCAATCCGCCTGCAAAGACGAAATCATTTAACAGGCCCACGAAAAAGGTTATTCGCAACCGTGTGTTATCAAAATCAAACAAACTTCCTGCGGCTCCCGTGCCCCTGTAGCCTCCAAACATGTGACTGAGGGCCGATGGATAGGTGATCAGTGCCAGCGCAAGTGACGCTGCGCAGACTCCCACATAAATCAGTCCGTCTTTAATTCTCTTTCTCGAAAGAGCAATCCATGCGGCTGTTACTACGCCGATTGTAATGAAAAAGAATATATAAAAATACTGAATAAGGAATCCAATATACGAAACTATCGCAATGGGCAGGAGTCCTTTGATCAAGAAGTCCTTGATATTTAATGACAGTTCTTCATAGTTCTGAAGAAGCCTTACATGGAAGTAGGCACAGGCAAATATAGCAGCTGTGAGCCAGGCGTACATTCTGATAAGGAGATTGCAGGATACGGTCATGGGATTGGCGCCCCAGAACAGAAGCGTCATCATCTCCACCGGTAGAGGCACCTTTAATCTCTCCATCAACAGACACAGGAAGATATAGGCAATAACAAACGCTATTAAATTGGTGATGATTCCTGTCCACTTGGTGAATACTCCCGGAACCATGGAACATAGCGTGTGAAATACCCAGTAATAAAAGGGTGGATGCACATCCCAGGACTGAACCAGCTTTACAAGGCCGTAATTAAAGCCTTCGCCTTTTTTGACCACGAATTCATCAAGTATTGTCTGCCTGTCCTGCCACTCTCTGTCAGGCTGATACAGACCCATGGTCCTGTTGCTGGAAAAGTAGGTATAGTATTCATCCTCATGGAAGCCCTGCTTTTGAAAGCCAAAGAACACGGATACTCCCACGGATATCAGGAGAATTAAGCCAAAAATGTATTTTTTCATAGATTACAGCCCCCGAAGCATGGCATGTAGTCTTCTGACCAGCCTTGGCGCAGGTGCCAGGATCTTCAGGTACTTCTTCTGCTTCCCGGTAAGATAGGGATTAGAAGAAATCTTGGGGCCATCCTTTCTTATGCGGCGAACCACCTCCATATAAAAGGTGTTGTCCGCTGTCATCCTGGAAATCGGAATATGCAGAAGGTAGTCGAGTCTCTGAACATATCCAAAGCGCTCTGCGACCTCCGTAAGCTCAGGATGATTGTTCTTAACGAGCTCAAGAGCCACATCCGAGTTTCTCACTATATCAGTAAAGACTGAGGGGAAATAGTCCTTATCTTCCCTTTTCTTTCTTGAGTTACTGCCGCTTCTGTAGAACACGTGATAATACTGCTGAGGCAGGATCACAAGCTTATTGACCTTCTCAAGCATATGAATCATCAGATAAAAGTCTTCGTTAAGCTCTCCCTCGGGAAACTTCATATCTTCTGTAAACAGCGCCCTCTTGGTGAGCTTGGTGCAAAAGGAAGCATCTCCTGTATGCATCAGAAGAGTTCTGAGATGCTCTTCAGGTGTAACCTCAGTTTCGTTCTGTGGAGGAGTTACAACGTCAGGGAGCCTTGATCCGTCCTCCGCTATCTCATCTCTTGAAATCTGCACCATATCGGCATCGTGGGCAAGAGCCGATCTCATGAGGGCAGAATACATTTCTTTTGAAATAAAGTCATCGGAATCAACAAATCCCACATAGTCACCGGTGGCGATCTTAAGACCTTCGTTTCTGGCACTGCTGGATCCGCCGTTCTTTTTGTGGATCACGGTAAGTCCGGGATACCTGATTGCAAGTTCATCCAGTATCCCGGGTGTGTCATCTGTGGAACCGTCATCCACAGCTATGACCTGCAAGAGGTCCGCGGGATAATCCTGAGCCATGACCGAATCCACGCACTTGGTTATCAGGTCCTGGATATTGTAAGCCGGTATGATGACTGATATTGTACGGTCAAATTCAGGCATTGTTTTCCTCCGGAATATTCATCACTCTAAAAATAACTCTCATTCTTTATTACTCCAGCCTGTTCTTCTCTTCGAAAGTTCGTTTAATACCAGGCGCTTTTAAGATTGCCGCAGAGCTCATGGGGCCTGCATCTGCAGGTTTTGGATTGCAACCGTTTTGCATTTCTTTGCAGAATCGCACAAACTCTTTTGCAGCATTTCTTGCATTCCACGTGTTATTTATTGTTTGGGCTGCATTTTGACCCAGCCTTCTGATTTTCTGGGGCTCCTCAAACAGCGATAACACCTGCGTTTCAAATTCCGAATAAGATCCACGCCTGTATGCAAGGCCATTACAGCCGCTCTCTATAAGGAAAGGTACGGCCCCTGCTTCATTTGAGGCTACCACCGCGCAACAACTGCCCATGGCTTCGTTAACTACAGCTCCCCAGCCCTCCAAATAGTTGCTGGTAAACAGGAAAACGTCTGCCTCTGACATATAATCCAGTACTTTTGCAGGTTTCACGCCGCCGCAAAAACGTACGTTATCCTCAAGTCCATGACTTCTGACCTGTTCTCTGAGATGCCCAAGCAAAGGCCCATCACCCACAATGTCCATGGTAAAGGCGTACTTCTCAGGATTCTCTCTGCCAAGCTCCTTGAGCTTAGTCGCAAGCTTTATAGCAAATTCAGGGTGCTTTAAGTCTATAAGACGCCCCGCCCAGCACAGACGGATAGGCCCATTTATCCCGGCACTTTTCTCCACCTTGGGAACCTCCGGGAAATATCCCCATTTGAGCATCTTGCCGGGATAGGCATGGATCAGCGCAAAGTCAGAAGCCACGTAGGCCCCTGTGCACAGCAGATAAACAGGCTGCTTCCTGAATCTGATGTGATCTTTGTACTTCTCTCTAAGGCCCCTTGGGGAGACAACCTTCCACTGGCCTTCCCTGTAGATCCTCTCAGACATCCTGAAGGAGAGCTTGCCGGCACTTATCCTCTCCTGCTCAGCCTCACGGGTGAGCCCTTCAGTCCAGCCGAATATCACAACATCGCTTTCCGAAATCAGCTCTTTTGCCCTGTCCGGCTCTTCATAGCTCAAAACAAGAAAAGGCAGCTCTTTTTCATCAACTGCCCATCCCATTTCCTTTCGCTTCTCCTCCATAGGCATAGTCTGAACAAAATGGAACTCAACCCCGGGTCCCATGTCCAGCATGGCTCTGCAGAAGGGAAGCTGGTGGTGATTTATGTAGTTGGACACAAATGTAATGACCAAATCTTCTCACCCTTTATTTATAGTATTGTAAATTTCCAAAAGCCTTCTGTAATTGGTATCCGCGTCGTGGGTCTGCCTTGCATGGGCTCTTGCGTTATCGCCGTAAACCGCAGCTATGACAGGTTCATCCCATATCTGAAGGATGCATCTGGCAAGGTCTGCCGGATTGCCCTTTTCAAAGAGAAGCCCGTCCTTGTTCTCCTTGATAAGATCCGGAATACCGCCTGTCCTTGCAGCCACCACTGGCACCCCAAGGAGCATGGCTTCTCCCACAGAATTGGGGGAGTTTTCCACAATGGATGGGCACACAAATACGCTGCTCTCCAAAAACTGGCGCTTCATCTCTTCCTCAGAAAGCATACCGATCATGGTGACCTTCTTTTTGAGGCGTTTTTTGGAAATCAGGCTCTTTATGTATTTCCCGTAGGCGCTGGCCCTGAGGAAATACGGATATTTACTCTTACTTCTTCCGATTATGTTGTTGCCGGCTACATACAGGTGCGCATCCGGGTACTTTTCAAGGATCGCCGGCATGGCTTCCAACATGAAATGAAGGCCCTTTAAGGGATAATCCCCCTGAGATAAGAAAATACTATGGGCCTCAGCCTCCTTCTCATCCCATTTGCCCTCATAAAAAGCCGGTCTCATGGTCTCGTTCATCTTAAAATATCTGGCCGCAGGATTGATCTTGCCGGTGTGTTCCTTATCGAAGGCTGTACGTCCGGTGATATTCCCCGCCAGCATAATGGCTTCACGCTCATGCTCGCCGCGGATCTTGAACTTCTCCTGCTGCTGCAAAAGAGAATCCTCTTTGAGCTTATCCCTGAGAGTTGCAGATTTCTGAACCTCCTCCGGGAGATTGGCCATATATTCCTCGGCAATCGCACTACAGATCCCCTGGATCCCCAGGAGCACCCTCTCAGGATGTCCAAAGACTCTTATCATGGCCAGGGCATGCGGAAATTCTGCCCCAAAGATGTGCACCACATCAGGCTTAAAGTCATCCAGAATAACATGGAACCTGTTTTCCACGGTCCCGTCATAAATTTCCGGATGATCAAGATCTTCCTTAAAGCCGTAATAGGTGACCCCATCAATGACTTCGCCGATACTGCTTATGGGCAGATCTGTGGGAAAGGCTATTCCAAGCTCTAACTCAGTCTCCCCTTCAGAAGCGCCTTCACCGGCCTTCACTATTCTGTTAAGACATCCTGTAAGCCAGCCTTCTCTCACGGAATAGTCCAGATCATGGGCTATGGCGTAGGCCGGCAGCATGATGTTACACAACCACAATACTCTCAAAATAATTACTCCCGTTTGCCTTTAACGGCATAGATGGCGCTCTTAAGCGCATTGTAAGCCCCTGCGGTAACTTTATTGGAGGCTATGGCGGTTCTCACTCCCGCCAGAGTAACAACCCTAAGCATATCGTATTTCTTGATCTGTTTCTCGGGAAGATAGAGGGCTATGATCTCGCGCCGCTCCTTTTCCGAGAGCTTCTTGTTCTGATCCGAGAATCCACCGCCTTCGTAATCTGCGATTATAAGCGGCATGTACACGGTCTCGGCCTTGTCCTTGTAAAAGCATCTGAGGAACTGCTCATAATCTGCCCTTACCTTGTACTGAAGGTCAAAGGGATTTCCGTAGATGAGCCTCTCATCGTAAAAGCAGGCCTGATGTGAAGGCACATTGCTGTAGCAGGCATGGTCGTCGATCTTGGGATTGGATGAAACCCTGACTCCCGTGCTGTTGTCAAAAATATCTCCGTAATATATGGCAGGAAGAGTTGTTCCCTCATTAAGATTCCTGTCGCTGATGATCCTGTGGACATTCCTTAGTACATTTTCATCCCTGAAATAATCTCCGCAGTTCAGGAAAAAGACATATGAAGGAGTCTCTCCTGCACTGAGTAATTTAACATCCTCGGGATCGTCAACATCCTGCTCGTTGGCTCTGGCCTTTTTAACCCTGTCGCCGATATAGTTAACCGCAATGTTCATGGCATGATAAATGCCGTTGTCGCAGCTCTCCAAAAGAGTGATCTTGCCATCGGGAAGTGTGGCATCTCCCTCAAGTCCCTCTGCGTGAACCACGTCCTTTCTGGCCTTTAGTTTCTCAATTGAGCCGTCTGTGGACATACCATCCTTGACCAGAACTCTGTAATCTGTGTAGCTCTGCCTGGTGATGCTCTCAACGGTTTTAAGGAGCTTATCTCCGGCATTATATGAAACTACAATAATTGTAAAAAATGGTTTTTTCATAGCAGGTTCCCGGGATCAAGCCTTCAGCTCTTTTCCCTTTCTGATACCTTTCTTAAGAAGTTTATAGCAGGTGCCCAGACCCTTTTCGGCGCACATGGTCTTGCGGTTCTTGAACAGGAATCTAAATCCCCAGACCCGGGCCATGTTTCCGTAGAGGAAGTGATACAAAACTCCTCTGTCATAAAAGAACTTATCGGTATAGCCTTTAAACCAGGTGGACTCCCCCGCTTTTTCTTTTCCTATCTCCACAGGAGAACGGTAGATGGCAAGGCCGGCCTTGAGGCAATCATGGAGAAAAAGAGAATCCTCTCCGTTCATGTAGGGAGCACCGCCCCCAAAGAGAAGCGAGTACTTAACTCCGCTGCCTGCCAGCTTGTCCCTCCTGGCGCATATGGCGTAGGCCGGATATCTTCCGTAGTTATACCAGAAAACCCTGGAAAAATCCTTGTTGTGATAGGTCTCCCTTCCGGGCTGCTGAACGACGTTAAAGAGAATAATGTCAGCCTCGGGATGCGCGTCAAACTCAGCAAGGATCAGCTTCTCATAGCAATCCTTGTAGACAATATCGTCATCTCCAAACTGAATGATCTCATGATCCGAATGTTCAAATGCAGTATTTCTGGATAATCCGACACCTTTCTCGCGACGGTTCAATAAAAGGGCTCTGTGTCCCTTAAACTCCAGAGTGCTATCACCCTCGGAAATGCCTTCCGGAGCCTTGTCACCGATGAGCTGGTTCACGATTACCGCATCAGACCTAAGCCCCATGATATCCGGGAGCTTGTCTGCCTTTTTATTCACCGATGAAACCAGAATCTGAAGTCTCTCTGCCATTTAAAGTGCCGCCTTAATCCGCTGCTCATTTATTCTTCTGGGCAGTGGTCTGATTCTCCTCAACACCCTCGGTGCTGTCGGGAGTAAACAAAATCTTAACCGTCAGCAGCATCAGCTTGATGTCCAGCCAGACGGAGTAATTCTCTATGTAGGTAAGATCCAGCTTGAGCTTGTCGTAAGGAGTTGTGTTGTACTTGCCGTAAACCTGGGCGTAACCCGCAAGTCCTGCCTTAACCTTCATACGGAAGGCAAACTCAGGCATCTCCTCAAGGTACTGTTTGATGATCTCAGGGCGCTCGGGCCTGGGTCCTATAAAGGACATATCACCAGCCAGAATATTAAAGAGCTGAGGAAGCTCATCAATCCTGCAGGAACGGATAAAGCGTCCAATAGGTGTGATCCTGGAGTCATTCTTGGAGGCCAGTCTTGCCACGCCGTCCTTCTCCGCATCAACCTTCATGCTCCTGAACTTCATGATCTTAAATTCCTTCATGTTTCTGGTGCAGCGAACCTGCTTGTAGAGTACAGGGCCCCTGTCATAGGCCTTAATGATAATGCCCGTTATCAACATGACGGGAGATGTGAGTATTATCAGTATCAGAGATATCAAAATGTCGAAAAGCCTCTTAACAGCCCTTTGCTCTATCTTGATTGAATACTCTCTCAAAAGAAGAACCGGCGTATCAAAGAGATGAAGCTGGTCAGAACCCTTTAAGAGAACATCTGTTATCTTAGGCATTACATAGATCCTGATATTCCTGCCGTAGCAGTATTTAACCAGGCCGTTTCTGAACTGACTGGGCACATCCCAGATAACAACGCCATCGTAATTGCCAAGGCACTCCTTGTATACAGCATCAATACCTTCCGATATGTTTATCTTCTTGGCGATGTGATACTTGTCCTTTCTGGTGTTGAACTTGCGCTCGATATCATCAACGGGATAAACGCCGCTCACCAGAAGAAGCTCCCTGGGCGGGAATATGGCCATATAAATACCATTGGTTATGTATGCCCATATAAAGGCTATCAAAAGCTGGATCGCAAAGATCTCAATCATGGGAACAACCTGAACCAGCCAGTTGTTCAAAAGTGCTATCTGGAAATAGGAAATGAAATTAACCATGAACAGTGCAAATATCTGCGAGAAGAACACGTCCATGGGTCTTAAGTATCCGATCTTCAGACCGCCATAGGTATTTGAAAAGAAAAGAAGAAGAATGAAATAGATAGCCAGGATCAGCAAATGTCCACGGAAATACAGCTTAAGTCCGTTACCGAGAGCATATCCGTCCACGCTAACTCTAGGCTTGGAAACCTGCGGATAATATACGCTAAACCAGAACCATGCATAAACAGCAGTCTGCATGCACAGCCCAACAAAAGCCAGAAACAAAACAAGGATTCTCTTCTTTGATTCTCTTTGTTTCATACACTCCCTGGGGCGCTCAGAGCCTTCTAAGGGTTGCTCTTACTGCCCATCCTCCAAAATAAAATAATGATTCTGCCACAGACAGACCACAGATATTCCTGTACAGGAACCATATTCTCCCAATAGCCTGAAACTTGTTGGAAGAAAGTGACTTGGGTGGACGTCTGTAAATCGCAAGATTCTCATCAAGTCCGTAAGCCACAAAGCCGCTCTTTAAGATCCTCCACCAGGTGGCTGTATCTTCACTGGGAACCTGCGGCATATGGATTATCTCCATGTCTATCTTCTCAGTGTCAAACATAACGGTTGTTGTGAAAATAACCGTTCTCGACAGCGCCTGCTTGTATTTCAGGGTCTCGGGCGCATGAACAACCTTCCCTGTGGGCCTTGCCTTCTCATCTCCGAATTCATAGGAGTGAAAAGAGAAAGCGGCTCCGGTGCGCTCCATGAAAGCCACCTGCTTTTCAAGCTTGTCCTTGTGCCACACATCATCGGCATCAAGAAAAGCGATATATCTTCCGGAAGAGGCATCGATACCTGTGTTTCTGGCAGCTGCCGCACCCTGATTGTGCTCTTTTCTGATAAGGCGGATCCTCTTGCCCTGGGATGCGATGATCTCTTCGATAAGCTGAGCACTTCCATCCCTTGAAGCATCATCCACCAGGATCAGCTCCCAGTCCTTGTAGGTCTGCTCCGACACCATCCTGATGGTGTCCTCTATGTAATTGGCCGCGTTATAAACCGGAACAATAATGCTGACCATCACAATTCCTCTTTAACAATATATAAGGGGCGCTTCTTGACTTCCAGATATGCCTTGGAAAGGTACTGGCCCACGATTCCGACGCAGAATAGCTGAACGCCACTGACAAACAAGATAATGCAGGCGGTTGAAGCCCAGCCGACGGTGTTGTTGGGATCGCCCACGGTAAGCTGTCTCACTATGATGACAATGATAAAGATAAATGCCACGAGGCAGAACAAAACTCCTATAAGTGACGCCACTGCAAGGGGTGCCGTTGAAAATGCCATTATACCGTCAAGGGCATATACAAAGAGCTTCCAGAAGGACCACTTGGTCTCTCCTTTCTTGCGCTCCACATTCTGAAACTCAAGCCACTTATTCTTAAAGCCTACCCAGCCAAAGATTCCCTTGGAGAAACGGTTGTACTCCTGCATGGAAAGGATGGCATCCACGAACTGTCTGGTCATAAGCCTGTAGTCTCTGGCTCCGTCAACGATCTCCGTGTTGGATACCTTGTTGATAAGCTTGTAGAACTTCCTTGCAAAGAAGGATCTGATGGGAGGTTCTCCCTTTCTGTTAACTCTTCTGGTGGCAACGGAATCGTAGCCCTCATCGGCAATTGCCTTATACATCTCCGGGAGAAGGGCCGGGGGATCCTGAAGATCGCAATCCATTACAACCACAAAGTCTCCCTTGGCATGCTGAAGTCCGGCGTACATAGCTGCCTCTTTTCCAAAGTTCCTGGAGAAGCTTACAAGATGCGCTCTGTCTTCCTTGGTATTCAGCTCTTTGACCTTGGCTGCTGTCCCGTCTGTTGAGCCGTCATCCACAAATATAAACTCAAAATCCACATCCCTCTCTCTGAAGAACCCTTCAGTCTGAAGAACGGCGTCATAAAAATCAAATATATTCTCCTGCTCGTTGTAGCAGGGCACGATAATACTAAGAAGCTTCATGTCCTATCCTCTGATAGCTAGATTGAAAGTCACATGGGTGTGCCCACTCTGCCTAAAAGTGCGCATTCCTATTCAGTATTTTACACTTAAAGAGCCTGTCTTTCAATGAACAATCAAAAGGGCTGCGGCAGGGCCCGCAACAGAACGGGTCTGAGTCTCCCTTGTATCCGCTTCTATTGCGCAAAATGTGCAGATTTGTTACAATAAATAGTTAGTCGGAGGTTAACATGAGCACACCAACCAAGCCCAGGAAACACAGACATAAAAGGCATTACACATTTATGATAATATCGGGAGACTCTGATGGAAGTACCAAGAGGCTTCACCTGAATCACTTCAAGACTCAGCTTCTTGCCTACATCGCATTCGTTATAGCACTTGCCATCATTTGCTATATCATCTACTCAGCGATCACCATCAGTAATCTCAGACAGATAGACCAGCAGCAGAAGGCACAGATCAACGATCTGATGACACAGGCCAGCACTCTGGAGGCATCCAATGATGACCTCAATACCAAGGTAGAGCTTTTGACCGCAACCCTTAGCCAGCGCCTTGAGGATGAGCAGATTTCAGCCGAAGAGGCAGAGAACCTTGCTATCCCTTCAGGATTCCCGCTGACAGGAACCGCCACAATGGTTCTTTCCATGGATGATCCAAACGAGACCAAGGTTACCGAGATCACAGAGGAGAACAAGGATACAGTTACAGGCAACCCGGTCCTTGTGCTTGAATCCACCTCAGGTAACAGCGTTGTGGCTGCCGGTTCAGGAACAGTATCTACTGTTACCACGGATGTTAAATTCGGAAACATGGTCACTATCGATCACGGCAACGGATATATTTCTACCTACAGAAATTCCGGTGACCCCTTGGTTTCTGAGGGAGCAACCATTGACAAGGGCGACATCATCTTTGTCATAGGCGATGACAACACTTCTCTCGGTTTCCAGATTGAGAAGGACGGCGTATATATGGATCCTGAGGATCTGATAGAGATAAACGGATAAAACGAAGTATTCCACGGAGGTAAATTCTAATGTTCGGAAGCAAAAAAGAAACAACCCTTGATCCGGCTCTGGAACAGGTTGGAACCATCATCGGCCCCGGTGCGGTGATTGATGGCCCTCTCACAACCAAGGATTCCACGAGAATCGACGGCACAGTCAAGGGCAACGTCACAATCAGCGGTGCTTTGATTGTGGGTCAGGAAGGCAAGATTGTCGGAACAGTATCCGCCATGAACGCCTATGTAGCAGGAGAGATCAACGGTAACGTCTCAACGCCTCAGGGCAAGATTGAGATCAGCGACACCGGCAAGGTTTACGGCGACGTTGCCTGCAAGGGCATCATCATTGATGAGAACGCTGTATTCCAGGGCAAGTGTGAGATGACCGGCATCGAGAAGAGTTCAGCAGACATCGCCAAAGAGCGTGCAGCTGTAGAAAAGGCCAATGCCGAGAGAGAGGAATCCAAGGAAGAATCAAAAGAGGATTCCAAAGAGGAGTCAAAAGAATAATACAAATTACAAACGGCCCCGGGATTTAATCCCTGGGGCCGTTTTAGTCGGTTAAAAATACAGGATATCAATTAAGGCGGTTGAACACCAGCTCGTATCCATCATCTCCATAGTTCAAAGACCTGTTAACTCTACTGATTGTTGCGGTAGAAGCGCCGGTCTTCTCAGCTATCTCAAGATAGGTTTTCTTTTCTCTCAGCATTGAGGCAACCTCAAATCTCTGAGACAGTGACAGAAGCTCATTTACAGTACACAAATCCTCGAAGAAGCTATAGCACTCTTCCTTGTTCTGAAGACAAAGAATAGCGTCAAACAGGTGGTCAACAGCATCTGTCCTTATTTTTTTGTTCATTTTGTCTTAACCTCCAAACACTCTGTGGTCTTAAAAGTAAACTTTATAACGTAAAATTTAGCTTTCGTACGAGAACATTTTATCACGCTAAACTTTTAAAGTAAAGGTCTTAATATATTTGTACCTACTAGATTTATTTGCTTTACTTTTGAATTCTAATGTGATATCGTAAATGTGTTGTCATAGACAACATAACGATTATTTTTTTATTTTTGTGGAGGTATTACGATGAACAAAGGTACTGTTAAGTGGTTCAACAACCAGAAGGGTTACGGTTTCATCTCTGATGAGGCTGGAAATGATGTATTCGTACATTATTCAGGACTCAACATGGAAGGTTTCAAGTCTCTCGAAGAGGGCGCTTCTGTTGAGTATGATGTAATCCAGGGCGAAAAAGGACCTCAGGCCGTAAACGTAACCAAGCTTTGATTCACTGAATTCGAAGCGAATTAATCAGCTACAAAGTGCCTTATTTCAGAATATATATATTTTGAATTTGCAAGATTGTAACAATGATTAATCATCAGAGCCATCTGACTAATGTCAGATGGCTCTTTTGCGTTTATCATTTATGCGCCGCAACGCGCATATTATTTACTTATGCTCTCATCTGCACTTCTTAATGACTTCGTCCATGCTAAGGTGCCCGCCAAAGATATCAAGGGCGCTTCCCACGGTGACATCCACCTTGCCCTTTCCTATCTTCTTAAGCTTGTCTATATCCTTGAGGTTCTTGACTCCTCCTGCATAGGTAACGGGTTTCTGAGCCCATTCCCCAAGGATCCTTGCAACATTTTCCTCTATGCCGTTCTGCTGCCCCTCGACGTCTGCAGCATGAACAAGGAACTCATCGCAGTACTGAGACAATTCATCCATGGTCTCGGCGCAGAGCTTAACATCCGTAAACTTCTGCCATCTGTCGGTAACTATGTAGTAGTCACCGTCTCTTTTCTTGCAGGACAGATCCAGAACCAGTCTCTCACTGCCTACGGTCCTCACCAGCTTCTTAAGATTGTTCTTCTTGATCTTTCCGCCGGAGAAAACATAGGAAGTTACAATTACATGGGATGCTCCTGCCTCGATGTAAGAGGCCGCATTGTCAGGGGTCACCCCGCCTCCTATCTGTAAGAGACCGGGAGTTGCAGACAAGGCCCTTATACCCTGATGCCTTGTAAGCTCGTAATAGGGACTGTCCGCAGGGTTTAAAAGAATGATATGTCCGCCCTTAAGCCCCAGCTCTTTATACATTCTTGCATAGAAATCAGCGCCCCGTGAAGAGACGTAATTCTCTGAGGGCGCTTCATTATTGTCGTTAAGGCTGGCTCCAACTATCTGCTTGACCTTCCCGTTATGGATGTCTATGCAGGGTCTGAATTCCATAATTAAACCTCTTAAGCTAAAACATCTGACATGTCATACATTCCGGGGCCTTTTCCTGCCAGGAACTTGGCAGCCTGGATGGCTCCTTTTCCGAAAATGGCTCTTGAATAAGCTCTGTGTGAAATGGTCACTACTTCATCGTGGCCCGCAAAGATAACGTCGTGGTCGCCTACGATAGTGCCTCCGCGAACCGCTGAGATTCCGATCTCCTTAACAGGGCGCTTCTCACGGCGCTGGCTCCTGTCATATACGTAGTCATACTTCTCAGTCAGAGACTCGTTGATGCTGTCCGCAAGGGCAATTGCTGTTCCTGAAGGAGCATCAAGCTTCTGGTTGTGGTGCTTCTCAACAATCTCAATGTCAAAGCCCGCTGCCGCCAGGAGAGGTGAAACATCCTTGAGCACCTTCATCAGCGCATTGACGCCCACCGACATATTGGCGGACTTCAGTACCGCTACGGACTTAGATGTTTCTTTTACCTTATTGAGCTGGTCCTCTGAGAGGCCTGTGGAGCAGAGCACAACGGGAACACCCTTGGCTGCGCAGTGATCCAGAAGTCCGTCTGCAGCGGAAGCATTGGAAAAGTCAACGATAACATCAGCATCTACGTTGCACTCAGCAAGGCTCTTAAAAACGGGAAAATCATAGCTGCTCTCGCCAAAGGCGTCAACGCCTGCTACCACCTGAATCCCGTCATCCTCCTTGCAGAGGTCAACGATAACATGTCCCATACGGCCGTTACAGCCGTGCATGATCATCTTAACCATTATGTCTGTCCTTTCGAATATATAGTCAGTGTCTGTTTCAATTTCAAATTCAAATAAGGCCGAACTTCTTCATCTCTTCTCTGAGCTTGTCCTGATTCTGAGGCTCCATCTCTGTGAGAGGAAGACGAAGAGGACCCGCCTGGAAGCCGATCATCTTGAGGGCGCTCTTAACGGGGATAGGATTGACCTCTGAGAAAAGAGCCTTCACAAGAGGATATGCCTTGAACTGAAGCTCACGGGCAGCTGCATAATCACCATCCAGGCACTTCTGGCAGATCTCGTGGGTCTGTCCGGGTGCAATGTTGGCAAGAACAGAGATAACTCCAAGACCGCCAACTGACATGATAGGCACGATCTGGTCGTCGTCTCCTGAGTAAAGATCGATGTCGCCCTCTGCAAGGGACATCATCTTGATGGTCTGTGAAATATTGCCGGTGGCATCCTTGATAGCGGCGATGTTCTTGTGCTCCCTGGCAAGCTTGGCAACGGTCTCAGGGAGAAGGTTGCAGCCTGTTCTGCTGGGCACATTATAAAGAATGATAGGAATATTTATTGCCTTTGCAATAGCTGAAAAGTGTGCATAGAGACCGCCCTGGGTTGCCTTATTGTAATAGGGAGTAACTGAAAGCACAGCGTCTGCGCCGTATTCCTCTGCCTCTTTGGACAACTTGATTGCTGTCTCCGTGCAGTTAGAGCCTGTGCCGGCAATTACAGGAACTCTGTGGGCAACCTTGTCTATACAGAACTTAACGACCTGCATGTGCTCCTCTTCTGACATTGTAGCGGCTTCTCCTGTGGTTCCGCAAACGATTATTGCGTCCACGCCACCATCGATTGTGAAATCGATCAACCTTGCGAATTCGTCGTAATTAACTTCACCGTTTTCCTTAAATGGTGTTGCGATCGCAACTCCTGCTCCCTTAAAAATTGCCATATTTTCCTCCTTAATGGTACTGGTTGTGCTAGCGCGCAGGTCAAAATAAAAGGCTCAACAGATAATCTGATGAGCCGTCATTTCGTGATAGATGTCCGGCTATATTGCTGTAACCGGATCAAAAATCTGATAGCGCCCCATCTTGCGATGACAGTCACATGGCTATTTACCATATGCCCAAGCATTTAGTATTCAGGTACTAAACCTTTCGGCGTATTTACCTTTTGTCTCGTTTCATCTGTGCCTGTCACATCCGCGAAATTACTCTTTAAATACGCAACCTCTATCTCAAACCGTCTTTAGTTGCTATAATCCTACACTACTCGTCAAGACTCTGTCAATATGACAGCACTTTTTCCTATAAAGTAGTCACTTTGGAGGTTGTTTTAGGGCAACCTGACATTTTATGCTTTTTTAATTGAAGTATCAAAAACCGCATGTTATAATCTGTAAGTTTGAAAGCAAAGGAACAATTTTTTCTACATATTAAATGAGGTAAGAATATGAAACAGACCAGAAACGATGTTAGAAACGTAGCCATCATTGCCCACGTAGACCACGGCAAGACCACTCTTGTTGACGGACTTCTTAGGCAGAGCGGCGTTTTCCGTGACGGAGCTGACGTTGTAGAACGTGTAATGGACTCCGGTGATATCGAGCGTGAGCGTGGAATCACCATCATGTCCAAAAACACAGCTATTACTTATAAAGATATCAAGATCAACATCATCGACACTCCCGGCCACGCTGATTTCGGCGGCGAGGTTGAGCGAGTTCTCAAGATGGTTAACGGCGTTATCCTTGTAGTTGACGCCTTTGAAGGTCCTATGCCACAGACCAAGTTCGTTCTTGGTAAGGCAATGAGCCTTGGACTTCCTGTTATCGTATGTGTAAACAAGATCGACAGACCTGAGGCAAGACCCAATGAAGTTATCGACGAGGTTCTTGAACTTCTCATTGACCTTGGTGCAGATGACAAGCAGCTTGACTGCCCCTTCGTCTTTGCATCAGCCAAGGCAGGTACATCATCTCTTTCACCTGATGAGCAGGGGCCTGACATGAAGCCTCTTCTGGACACTATCATCAACTACATTCCCGCACCTGTTGGAGATCCCGATTCCAGCACTCAGGTTCTTATCAGCACAATCGATTACAACGAGTACGTTGGACGTATCGGTGTGGGTAAGGTGGACAACGGTGTTGTTAAGGTCAATCAGGAGGTTGTGGTTGTTAACCACCATGAGCCCGAGCGCCGCATCAAGACCAAGATCAGCAAGCTCTACGAGTATGACGGTCTTGGAAGAGTAGAGGTTCAGGAGGCCAAGATCGGTTCCATCGTAGCTATTTCAGGTATAGAGGATCTTAAGATCGGAGATACTATCTGCTCAGTTGAGAACCAGGTGGCTATTCCTTTCCAGAAGATTTCTGAGCCCACTATTTCAATGAACTTTATCGTAAATGATTCTCCTCTGGCAGGTCAGGAAGGTAAGTATGTTACTTCCCGTCACCTTCGTGACAGACTTTACAGGGAGCTTAACACTGACGTTTCTCTCAGAGTAGAGGATACAGACACTACAGAGACCTTCAAGGTTTCAGGACGTGGTGAGCTTCATCTGTCAGTTCTTATTGAGACCATGCGCCGTGAAGGCTTTGAGTTCGCTGTCAGCAAGGCTGAGGTTATCTACCACACCGACGAACAGGGACACAAGCTTGAGCCCATGGAGAAGTGCTACATCGATGTTCCTGACGAGTTCTCCGGCAGCGTAATCCAGAAGCTGGGCGAGAGAAAGGGTGAACTTGTTAACATGGGCGCCGGTAACGGTGGCTACACCAGGATCGAATTCAACATTCCTTCCCGCGGACTTATCGGTTATCGTGGAGAGTTCATGACAGATACCAAGGGTAACGGTATCATCAATACTATTTTTGACGGCTACGCTCCTTACAAGGGAGATATGAACTACAGAAAGACCGGCTCTGTCATCGCTTTCGAGGGCGGAGAGGCAACAGCTTACGGTCTGTTCAATGCTCAGGACCGTGGAACACTGTTTATCAAGACCGGCGACAAGGTTTACTCCGGAATGGTAATCGGTACCAGCGGTAAGAGTGAGGACGTTGAGGTTAACGTCTGCAAGACCAAGCACCTGACCAACACAAGAACTTCCGCTTCTGATGAAGCTCTTCGTCTTGTTCCGCCTCGTGTAATGTCCCTTGAGCAGTGCATCGAGTTCATCGATACTGACGAGCTCCTTGAGGTAACACCTACAAGCCTTCGTATCAGAAAGAGGATCCTTGATCCTACACTCAGAAAGAGAGCAGGATTCAAGAAGAATCAGTAATATTTCATATCAAAAAAGGGGATAAGGATCAAAAATAACCCTTATCCCCTTCAATTATTAAGATCTGGCCTTCACACTTTTGCGTGAGGCCATTTTTTATTGTCTCGATATCAGACTCTCTGACTACTATGTCAAAAGAAACATCGGCTTCGTATCTGGAGTCGGCAATCTTAATGTCGTTCTGGGCCAGATAGTACTGAACATTGTTAATGAGATTGTACCCTACAACCACGGTAAGCTTCTGGGCATATACCAGCTCTCCTACTTCCGCAGCGGCAAGCGCTGCCTGAGCCGCCTGGGTGTAAGCCCTCACAAGGCCTCCTGTTCCCAGAAGAACTCCACCAAAGTATCTGGTGACTATGATAAGGACATTGGTGATGCCGGAGCCGTTAATGACTTCCAGGATAGGCCTTCCCGCAGTTCCGGAGGGTTCCCCGTTATCACTGCACTTGGAGACCTCACTGTTCTCTCCGATCACATAGGCGTAGCAGTTATGCCTTGCGTCCCAGTATTTCTTGGAGATCTCGGCAATCTTCTCCTCGGCCTCCGCGGCACTCTCAACTCTGTAGGCCGCCCCGATAAAGCGGGACTTTTTCTCGACTATCTCTCCAATGCCTTCTTTTAATATGACTTTAAATGATTCTCTTGTTCCCATACTGCAAGTATAGCATACTCGCGTCTTTGAGGGACTATCAAAAAGGAATATGCCCTGTTTTGCCCCATCGAGGCCCTTGTGGTATAATAAATAGGTTTAAATAGACAGTAATGCGAGGACTATATATGAATTATGGAAAAAGAGGTATCAGGCAACAGGCCAAGGCCATGTCATCCGGTACCGGTAAGTGGGGAAAGAAACTCAGTCTCTTTGGACTGTACCTGTTAATCGCAATGATCCTGGCAATGGTCATCATCGGAACCAGCGCAGGAATCGGCGTGTTCAACGGTATCAAAGATACTGCCCCCGATATTTCAAATATTGACGTAACACCAAGCGGCTTTTCTACCTTCGTTTATGACACCGACGGTAACCAGATCGCCAAGCTGGTTTCAACGGATTCCAACCGAATCCCTGTTACCATGGACATGATTCCGGAGAATCTGGCCAACGCCTTTGTGGCAATCGAGGATGAGAGATTCTACGAACATAACGGTATTGATATCCAGGGTATCATCCGTGCCGGCTATGTAGGCATTACCACCCGTGATTTCTCACAGGGTGCCAGTACCATTACACAGCAGCTCCTTAAGAACAACGTCTTTTCCGGATGGACAGACGAGACCTTTGCCCAGTCTGTAAAGCGTAAGATTCAGGAGCAGTATCTGGCTATCCAGCTTGAGAAGAACATGTCCAAGCAGGACATCCTCCTCAACTATATGAACACCATCAACCTTGGTTCCAATACCCTGGGCGTTCAGGCAGCTTCACTCAGATACTTCAACAAGCCCGTAAGTGAGCTTACACTTTCAGAGTGTGCGGTTATCGCAGCCATAACCCAGAACCCCAGCAGGTTCAACCCTATTACTCATCCGGAGAACAACACCACCAGACGTAAGAAGGTTCTGGACAACATGTTAAAGCACCAGTTCATCACTCAGGTTGAGTATGACTCGGCCATGGTAGATGACGTTTACTCACGTATTCAGAACGTCAACCAGGAAACAGGCGGTGATTCCACCATCAATTCCTACTTCGTTGATGCTCTTACCAACGACGTGTTGGATGACCTTATAGCTGCAGGCTACAACGAGACACAGGCTTACACACTGCTTTACAGTGGCGGTCTTAAGATATACTCAACTCAGGATCCTGAGATTCAGGCTATTTGCGACTCAGTCTTCCAGGACGAGAGCAACTATCCCGACGGAACCAAGTACCTCCTGAGCTATGAGCTCTCAGTACAGGCCGCTGACGGAACCGTGACCAACCACAGCAGCGAGAAGTTCCAGGCCTACTTCAAGGAGCAGCGCGGCAAGTCCTTCAATATGCTCTTTGACTCCCACGAATCTGCCGAGGAAGCCATTGCGGAGTACAAGGCAGCTGTTGTGAGCAGCACAGACTCTGTTCTGGGCGAGAAGATCAACTTAACTCCCCAGCCTCAGGTATCCATCACCATCGAGGAGCAGAGCACAGGATACATTGTTGCCATGGTGGGTGGCCGCGGACAGAAGACCGCCAGCAGAACCCTCAACAGAGCAACAGATACCTACAGACAGCCCGGTTCAACCTTTAAGGTGCTTGCAGCCTATGCACCGGGTCTTGACAGCGCAGGACTTACATTGGCCACCGTCTTCAATGACGCGCCTTTTGCTTATTCAAGCGGAACATTGGTAAGAAACTGGTGGGGAGGATCCTACAGAGGTCTTAACACCGTCAGATCCGCCATCAGAGATTCCATGAACGTTATCGCAGTTCAGGCAATCACACTTATCTCTCCGCAGTTGTCATTTGACTACCTCAAGAACTTTGGTTTCACAACTCTTGCCGAGAATGTGACCATCAACGGTCAGGTATACTCCGATATTCAGCAGTCAACCGCTCTGGGCGGACTTACCTACGGTGTCAAGAACTACGAGCTGAATGCAGCCTATGCTGCCATCGCCAACGGAGGTGTTTACAACAAGCCCAAACTCTACACCAAGGTTGTTGACCACGACGGCAATGTTATCCTCGATAACACACTGCCCGAGTCCAAGAGGATCATCAAGGAGACTACAGCTTTCCTTCTTACCAGCGCAATGCAGGACGTTGTAACAAGCGGAACCGGCGGTTCAGTTAACTTTGGAACCACAGCTATTGCAGGTAAGACCGGAACAACATCAGATTACAACGATGTCTGGTTTGCAGGATATACCAACTATTACACAGCAACAACATGGGCAGGCTATGACAACAACGCCAAGATGACAGTCTCTGCCGAGAAGAATCTGGCCAAGACCATGTGGCGCAAGGTTATGGAGCAGGTACACGCAGATCTTCCTTACTCTTCCTTCACAGTGCCAAGCGGCATTGTAACTGCTACGGTTTGTGCAAGATCCGGCAAACAGCCTATTCCCGGACTTTGTGACGGAACGCTTATCTCTGAATATTTCGAGGAGGGAACTGTTCCTACAGATAGCTGTGATGTACATTATCAAGGCACCATTTGTGCTTATGACGGACTTCCCGCCACAGAGTTCTGTCCTTTCAAGGCAGCGGGCGTATTTGAGCTTACACCTGAGGTTCCGCCGGCACTGCAGTCAGGCTTTGTTGATTACACACCGGGCAATTCCGCATATACCACAACAACGGACGAAAACGGCAACACCATCACTGTTCTGAATCAGTGTCACCACACCGCAGAGTTCATGTCTTCTGAAGGTTCCGAGGCCATCGTGAACCAGGAGCGTGCAGAGCTTGAAGCCGCAGCAGCTGCTGCAGCGGCGGCAGCGGCAGCCGAGGGAGGAGCCCCGGCACCTGAAGCTCCGCCTCAGGATACAGTCGTTGATGAGGTTTCTGCAGACGTTTCAGCAGGAAACTAATAAAACCAAACATAAACAATTAAGCCCCGGATGCCGGCAAGTGAGCCGATATCCGGGGCTTTTCTTATTTCTTTTGCAAAGGCTATTTAATACGATGCTTCTTGATGTAGATAAGATAATATATGAGGAAAAGAACTGATGTTGTGATCCATGTTATCGGGTAGCTGGTCTCCACCATGGTGATGGTCCTATGGGACGGAAATACCACCAATATCCAGAACACTCGAAGGGCACAGATACCGCTTAGGGTTATGATCATTGGTATTATGGCATCTCCCATGCCTCTAAGGGCTCCGGAGAAGATCTCTACTCCGATATAGGTGATGTAGAAAGGAGCCAGGAATCTGACCATCTGAGTCCCTATGGAAAGTACCGCAGGACTGTCCTTGACGAAAATCTTAAAGAGCCAGTCACCCCAGATATAGAGTCCCACACTCAGCGGAACCGTTATGGAAATAGCGATGATAAAGGCCTGCCTTGCACTCTTTCTGACTCTGTCATACAATCCCGCGCCGTAGTTCTGGCCCACAAATGTGGTTACTGAAGTTCCAAGAGAGCTGATTGTCATCCAGAAGAGCACATCTATCTTGCCATACACCGCCCAGGCCGAGGTTGCATCCTCTTTAAAGCCGTTTATAGCGGTCTGAATGAGCATATTGGAAAGAGTGTACATGGTGGTCTGAAAACCTGCAGGAATACCGATTCTGAGGATTTTAGAAAGCATACTGTAATCCATCCTGATATCCTTCAGGTTAAGCTTGTAGGAATCAGTACTGCTGATAAGCATTCTGACCACAATAACAGCACTCAGGAGCTGACACAGAACAGTCGCAACGGCTACACCTGCAACGCCGGGAACATGTCCTCTGGCACCAAGCCCAAGGCCTACCACAAACAGAAGATCCAAAAGGATGTTGGCGATACAGCTTATGATAAGTACTCTCAAGGGTCTCTTGGAATCGCCTACAGCCCTCAGTATTCCGGCACCGATATTATAAATAAAGTTGGGGATCATACCCAGAAAATAAATCTTGAGATAAATCGCAGAAGCAGCCACATTCTCAGGCGGAGTGTCCATGACATCAATGATCCAATCGGAAATGAGAACGCCCACGACAGTGATGATGAGGCCTCCCACAACAGCAAGGGCCATTGAGGTGTGGACTGCTTTACTGACGTCCTCTCTCCTGCCTGCTCCGTAAAACTGTGAGATGACGACTGTAGCGCCCGATGAAAGGCCCAGGAAGAATCCGACAAAGAGGCTCACAACCATGGCTGCGGAGCCGCCTACAGAGCCCAGAGCATACGAGCCAACTGCACGGCCTACGATAACGGCATCTATTGTGTTGTAGAATTGTTGAAAGAATGCTCCCATCAGCAGGGCAAAGAAATAAGCAAGCATGCTCTTCCAAATAGGGCCCTCTGTAATGCTGCGATTGTCCATTGCACAAATCCTCCGGCCAAGCCGAATAACAAAAAGTTTGCGAAACAAAAAGGTTGCCTGTGCGCTAACACAAACAACCATTATAATCAAGCTGCGGATAACAGGACTTGAACCTGCACGGTCGCCCACTGGAACCTAAATCCAGCGCGTCTGCCAATTCCGCCATATCCGCCTATCTTGTGGTAAAAATAAATCCCCGTTCGAAACGAACAGAGATTTTGCATGAGACATGGGGGATTCGAACCCCCGACAACTTGATTAAAAGTCAAGTGCTCTACCACCTGAGCTAATATCCCATATTCATGAGGTACTACATGCGGCTCAAATTGTGACCGCGAGCTGGGCTAGCCGGATTCGAACCGTCGTATGCAGCAGTCAAAGTGCTGTGCCTTACCGCTTGGCGATAGCCCATTGTTTTAACTACTGTTCCAGTACTCTGATGAGTTAGGGTGGCTAGAGGGACTCGAACCCTCGGTCTCCAGAACCACAATCTGGCGCGTTAACCAACTACGCTATAGCCACCATGTTAGTTATTAAAGAAAAAGTGTGCCCGAAGGGATTCGAACCCCCGACCCACGGCTTAGAAGGCCGTTGCTCTATCCAGCTGAGCTACGGACACACGTTAGTAATGAGAAGCAAAATGCTTACTCAAGAGCGGGTGATGGGAATCGAACCCACGTATCCAGCTTGGAAGGCTGGTGTTCTACCATTGAACTACACCCGCGTGTAAAATATTAAGTTCGGCTTTGGTAGATTCGCATCGGGGTGACAGGATTCGAACCTGCGACCCCCTGCTCCCAAAGCAGGTGCTCTAGCCAAGCTGAGCCACACCCCGTTTCAGTAAGCCTATGGGCTTAAGCCGTAACGCAAGAAGTATTATATAATAGTTCCCAAGGCATTGTCAACATAAATTTTAAAGTACGGAAAACCCAGTATTTTACAGGTATTTGACCTCATATTCCAAAGATCCGTCCTCATAAAAATTCAAAATCAGGTAGCTGGGACGTCTCCCCTCTTGCCTCGGATAAGAAAGGCTTCCGGGATTAAAAAGATATACCCCGTCAACTTCCCTGGCCACAGGCTTATGGGAATGTCCGAAAAATATCAGATCAGCACCCCTTGCAATTCCTTCGGCCCTGATATTATCAAGCCCAAGAGACACCAAAAACTGATGACCGTGGGTTGCATAGGCATGATGACCTTCAAGCTCAAAATCAAGCTCTCTTTTAAGGTCAGAAAAGAAATCATTATTTCCTGCCACAAAATAAACCGGGCAATCGGCTGCCAGGGCAAACCTGCCCTCCGAGCCCTCAAAGTCCCCGCAATGGATTATTCCGTCCAGGGGCTCCTCCAGATCAAGTACCTTATAAAAATTGTCATCGTGTCCGTGGGTGTCACTGACAACCAAAATCTTACTCATTAAAGCTCCCCATTTCACCGGCCAAAAGCTCAGCCATGGCTCTTAAAGCCTTTCCCCTGTGGCTGATGGCATTCTTCTCCTCCGGGCTGATCTCAGCGCTGGTCTTGCCATATTCCGGAAGGAAGAATATCGGGTCATAACCAAAACCATTTTCTCCGGCTATCTCGTAGCCGATACGCCCCTCCATCTTGCCGACGGTATCAAGTTTCTTCCCCTTGGGAAGAGCTGCCGCAATGGCACAAACGAATCTGGCACTTCTCTCCTCGTCCTTGGCATCTGCCAGGCGCTCTATGATAATGCGGTTCTTCTCCGTATAGGGGGTATCCTTTCCAAGATATCTTGCAGAATAAATACCGGGCTCTCCGTTCAAATAATCAACCTCAAGTCCAGAATCGTCTGCCAGCACCACTGTGCTCTCTGCGGCCTCAGGGTCCTTCTCGGCAAGCATTGCGTAAATGGCATCCGCCTTGATCCTTGCATTCTCGGCAAAAGAGCTTCCGTCTTCCACCACGTCGGCGAATACGCCGGCTTCCTTCATGGAGAGGATCTCAGCATCAAGTCCCCCTAAAATCTCGCGGATCTCCCGCATTTTATCCTTGTTTCCCGTAGCAAATACTATTCTCATTCCATCTCCTCAAAAGACTGTAAAACAGCCTGATATATTCCTTCAGACACCTTCCTTGCATAGGTGGGGTCGGCAAGCCTTCCCGAATCAAGGTCCCCTGACAAATTTCCGATACAGATCCTTGCTGAAGGTATCTGGGAAGCCATCAACATATCATCCCCCTCCGGAGCAGGAAATACACCGTTGGCCTCGGTCAATGTCTTGGAGACCACATTCCTCTCGATAATATCAGCAAAGTGTCCGTTATTAAAACCTCTCAAAAAGAAACGGTCGTTATAATAAGTGGTGATACCGTTTAAAACATTGTCATCCTGCTGCTCGGCAGAAATCTGAATATACAGATCTGCCTCGCTGTCTCTGATAAGCGCCGCCCTCTTCTCCGGAGACACCTGATAATCCCCCAATCGGGTGTAATAATATCTTGTGTTATCATTTATCTCCCGGTCCGTTGTGGCCTTTAGGGCCGTAGCAACATCCAGCGTCACGTTTTTCTCAACCAGCTGATCTGTAATAACGCCCGATTCTATTCCGCCTCCCACAGGGTCTATGACTACGATGTGGTCATACTTTTCAGAGGGTTTAAAGAACTTAACCTCAATGGTGCTGTTATCTGTAAGAGAACTCTCATTGGCGTACAGACCGTCAAGTTTAAAGCTGAGTCTCACATCTCCGGTGTCATTCTCCTTGATACAAGTGGCACTCTCAATGATCCCAAGATCTGTAAACACAGCATTATCAAGATAAAAGCCCTCATCCCTGCTATCCACGTGGATACATAACTCATGATCCACATATCTGTCTTCCAGAAGGATATCATCCGAGCTTACGCTCTTAGGCAGGGGAATTATCAACGTATTTTCTTTTCCCTTGGGCACCTGATCGTTTACAAGGAGCTTGTAGGAGTCATCCTCGCTTCCACGGTCCAGAACGGTCCCTGCGGCATCTGTGATCATGATGTGCTTGGTTGCTGAGCGGTACAACATTAGAGATATGGATATAACGGCAAAGATCGAGGCCTTTACCAGTACTTTTTTCATTTCTTGGTTGGTCATAGGCTCTTGTCGTTTCTCCTTGGAGGTTTGGGCCCCATAAACTGATAGAAGTAGGTCTTGATCATACCGTTGTAGATCTTACGGTTCTTGTCAGCCTTCTTGCCGATGTACTTCTCTGCGGCATCGTAGCCGGTTATCAGGTACATAGACCAGGCATCAAGCGCCTTGTAGCGCTCTCCTATGGTCCTGTACAGGTCAGGCAGGATGTCCTTGTCACCAATTCTCTCGCCATAGGGCGGATTGGTGATAATAAAGCCGTATTTCTTGCGATGGCTAAGGTCCTTGATATCTCTTGCCTGGAAGTGGATCATATGCTCAACTCCGGCCTTGGAGGCATTTATCCTCGCAATCTCTATCATCTCAGGATCCAGGTCATAGCCCTGAATATCCGTCTCAACGTCTGTCAGGATCTCATCTCTTGCCTCTTCGCGGACATCTGCCCAGTTCTGAGGTGTGATAATATGCGTCCAGGACTCGGCAGTAAAGTGCCTGTTCATTCCGGGAGCTATATTGGCTGCCATCATAGCTGCCTCGATAGGGATAGTACCGCTTCCGCAGAAGGGATCCACCAAAATCCTGTCTCCCCTCCAGGGCGTCAGCATGATAAGCGCAGCTGCAAGATTTTCAGCGATGGGCGCCTTGGATTCAAGCTTCCTGTAGCCTCTCTTGTGAAGGGAATCTCCCGTGGTATCAAGAGCAACGGTAACCTCATCCTTCATGAGGAATACCCTTACAGGAAAGTCCTGTCCGTCCTCCTTGAACCAGTCGGTGTGGTAGCTCTGCTTCATGCGCTCCACCATAGCCTTCTTCATAATTGACTGGATATCAGACGGGGAAAAGAGCTTGCTCTTGACGCTGGAGGCCTTCTTGACCCAAAATCTGCCGTCGCTTGGAATAAATTCCTCCCAGGGAAGGCTCTTGGTGCCCTGGAACAGATCTTCAAAGCTCTCCGCACGGAAGCTCCCCACCTTAATGAGGACACGCTCCGCGGTCCTGAGGCCAATATTGGCACGACAAACAGCGTCGGCATCACCGGCAAAAGAGACACGGCCGTCCGACACTTCTGTGATATCGTATCCAAGATCGATTATTTCTTTTTTAAGTACTGCCTCCAGGCCAAAATGGCAGGGGGCTATTAATTCAAAGGTTTTCATACGAAATGATTATAACATGAAATGACAACAGACGGGATATTACTCTGTTGCAAATGCCAACGAGCGAGGTACTGTCTTGCAGCACCCCGCCCGCCGTAGCATTTTCATGAAAGGAAAAGTTTTATGCGATTATCTTATGTGAAGCAGAGCCAGAAGCTTAGCAAATAATCCTGCTTTTATGCTTATTACTACTGCTGCTATCACTACTACCACTCCTGCTGCGATGGGAAGAACAGGAACGGGTCTTTCAGGCTTATCTGTAGTAGGTGTCTGACCATCCTCAATGTTCTGAGTTCCGTCTGCAGTTGTTCCATCTGTGGTTGTTCCCTCAGTTGTTTCGCCTGCATCGGTTGTTCCCTCTGATGATGTGCTTTCCTCGCGGCTTGCGCCCGCTACTGCAGAATCGTTGTTATCAGACGTATTGCCTGTGGTTGTTTCTGTGTTGGTTCCTGTGGTAGTTCCTGCACCGGTATTGCCTGTGCTTCCGGTGTTACCTGTGTTTCCGGCGTTACCTGTATTTCCGGTAGTTCCGCCGGTTGTGGTTCCGCTCTGACTTGTTGAGCCAGTAGCTGCTCCGGCCTCTGTGGTTGAGCCTGTAGAAGCGCCTGTCTGTGAAGATGTGCTTCCGCCTGTGCTGCCTGACTCAGATGATCCCGATTCTGTACCTGCACTGCTTCCTGAATCTGAAGAACCGCTGCCTGAATCAGAGCTTCCTGAGCCGCTTGTTGAGCCGCTGCCACTGTTTCCGCTTCCTGAGCCGCTGCCGCTGTTTCCGCTACCTGAGCCGCTGCCACTACCGTTGCCGCCGTTTCCGCTTCCGGAATTGCCGCCGTTGTTATCGTCTTCCTCAGTCTCTTTATCCTTGTCGGCATCAGCTTCGGATCCTGCGATATCTCTTTCGTCTGTGATAGCAGTGTAGCTTCCGCCCAGCTCAGCTGCTACGTCTGCCGCATTAAGTCCTGCACCTGCAAGAGCCTCCTGCCCCTTGGCTGTGAGCTTAAGGAAATCACCCAGATCAATGGAGCCGTCAGCTGTTCTCATGCCTGCTGCCACTGCGTATGGATCGTTGGCATTTGCATAAGGAGCATCCAGTGATACGAACCAGTCGTCTGTAACCTTAAGGCCGCTATTGTTGGCTGACTCAGAACCTGTCCAGAAGAAGTTACGTGATCCGTAAACCTTGTTCTTATCCTGAGTTCCCTTGAGCTTTAAGTTCTCATCTGTGCCCTTATTCTCTGTGCGATATGAGATCACACCGTTTACTTCAAAGTCAGTGTTGGGAACATCATTGGTGTAAAGAGCCACGTTGCTGCCGCCGTTATTAAAGGACATGCTGCTGTTTACAATAATGTCGGGGCAGGAATTGGAATCAATTCCCTTGGCCTTGTTGCCCCATGCCACTGAGTTAACAAGAATGTGGTGGCCTGTAATGCTGCTGCCGCCCATCTTGAAGCCGTTTCCGTTTCCTTCGTTGGTTCCGTCAACGCCAAATCCGTTGGCAAATGCCACTGAATTGCGGATTGTAACCTGACCGATATGTCCGGTCTCAACCTTGGCAAAGAGATCCCATCCATCATCGGCGTTGTTGTAGGCGATACATCCATCAAAGACTATGCCCTCTGCCACTGTAAGCTTGGCAGCAAAGCCGTCTGCGTCTTCATAGCCTGCGTCTGCATTTCCATAAGAAGTGCAGTTAAGTATAAGGTCGTAGCTCGGCCACTGATCCCAACCGTCTGAGGTGAGATATCTGCTGACCTGGATACCGGTGTTGCCGTTGAAATAAGTTCTTACATCCTCAAGAGTGATATGACTTCCGGATACCTGGATACCTTTCTGGCCGTTGGCAGAACGTGTGCAGTCAATGCCGTTTACATACCAGTAATCTCCTGCAAAGATGAATCCTGCGGACTTTCCGCCAAAGTCAAATATTGCTCTTCCTCCGGAAGTTACCATCTTGATTGGCTTATCCGGTGTTCCGCTAATACCTCTTTCTACCTTGACTGTTCCCTTGAGGTCATAGTTTCCTGCTGCCAACAGGATGGTCTGTCCGGGCTGTACATACTTAACCGCTGTGTAGATATCCACAGGGTCAGCCTCGGTTCCTGCCCCTGTTGCCTTGCCGGAAGCTGAAACGTAAATCTTGTCGCTGTCGTTTATGGTTGCATACTTAACTGTATGAGTGAAGTTAGCCTCTGCATAGGATGCAAGCAGCTGGTACTCGTCGTTTTCAGGGTGGAAGTCAGCATCGGGAACAAAGTTCACCTTAAAGTTGTTGTCACCCTTAACAAGCTTGGTCACTGCTTCTTCAACTACGCCGGCTTTAACCTGTCTTGCATCAATTATCTTGTTGCCCTTTTCATCGGTTATTGTAAGGACACCGTCTGCATTTCCGTAGAACTGAATTGCGTACTTGGCAGTGTTTGAGTAGGTTGCAGAGATAATGGAATAGCTGGGTGTCACGTAAGTGATATCCCTTCCCTCAGCCGCTTCATCGTCAGCGGGATCAATAGTTGTCAGGCTGACATCGCTGAAGGTTGCTGTTGCATTTCTTGATGCAAAGAATCCCACATAAACATTGTCCTTATCAATCTGCTCAAGAGCCTTTGTATCGTAGTATTTCTTCTGACCGATCACATCTCCGCTCTCATCCAGGTATGTTACAAAGTATCCTGTATTATTCTTGCGGATGCTGAGTCTGAAGGTTGTTGTCAGATTATCTGCGCATGTATTTGTAAAGTCAGCATTGGTATTGGTGTAGTTGCCTACTATATTGTAGGTTCCTGCTCCCTTAGCTCCCATGCCGGTCTCCAGTGTTGTCATCTTGCTGCTGAATGGTGTTACATCACCGCCAAGGATAGTCTCAAGGTTTTCTGCGGTAACGCCCACCTTCTCCTGAGACCCTACGCCCAGCTTCATGGTAACCTTGGCAGCGCCCGGATCATCTGTAAGTGCTCCTGCAGCAGGGTCAAATAAGTACTCAACCTTGGTCACGGAAGCCATATAGGAGTTATTCCAGAAGGCTCCTGCGTCGCCGTTTATTCCGACTCTGTCGGCAGCCATGATTCCGAAGCCTTCCTGCGCATTACTGAAGGTCCACTGGTCTACCGTAACTGTTGCTGTCAGAGTAAAGTTCTGATCGGCGGGGATTGCTGTGTAGTAGAAGGCCAATCCGTCTGTGCTGGCAGGTACCAGCTTTCCTTTTCCGTTCTGGCTCCATACAGTTACTGAACCGTTGCTGTTTTTCTTGTATCCGTTGTCTGAAGATTTATTGTTTACACTTGATCCAAAGGCTGAGAATACCCATTCCTGCTCACTGTCAGCTGACACGGTTATTCTTGCGGCAGAGGTTTCTGATGTATCAGTAATAGCCTGTCCGTTTTCCTCTCTGTCTCTGAGAGCCTGAACAGTAATCTCATACTCATGTCCCACAGTAAGTCCCAGGAACTGTACTGAATACTCTGTAGAGGAGTTATCTGTAACCTCTGAAGGTGTGTAAGCGTTCTTAAACATTTTGGCTGCAGCATCGGTCTTATCTGTTGCATACAGCAGGTAAGATGTAGCCTCCGGTACAGAGTAGAAGTTAGCCTTAACCGTTCCGTCTCCTCTGTTAACCAGATTCTTAAACTTAGGTGTTTCAAGAGGCAGGACAAAAGAGATTGCGGCTGAAGCTTCACTCTCCTTGACACTTTCCTCATCGTCTCTTGCAAGTGTTGCCTTGAAGGAATATGCTCCGGACTTAGAGGGTTCAAATGGCAGCGTATGCTCATCCTTTTCTGCCAAAGACCTTGCTGATCCAATTTCCTTACCCTCAGCGTCATACATTGTTACAGCAACACTGTCGCCGCCGTTTTTGCCTACAGCAGCTGAAACTGTCACATCTATCTTGCCATTGTCTGCCGCATTAAGCTGAACGCTCTTTATTTCAGGAGCAGCAACTGCACTCCAATCCGGGCGAACTTCAGCTACAGGTGCACCATCAACAACCTGAACTCTGTAGATATTGTTATTACCGGTCAGACCGCCCAGGTAGTAGGTTCCTGCCTGAGTGAGCTTAAGTTCTGAGTAAAAAGGATCATTCTTTTTCCAGGTACCCTCAGTAACTGCAACTGTAGTGCCATTTCCATCAATTATGGCCATCTGACGGTTATCGTCACCGCCTTCAACCCACCAGATCTTGACTGTAGCCTCAGAAGAGGTAGTGAATTTCACCGCATTGGCTTCAGTTGTAACCTTACCGCCAAAGTTAAGTCTCTGAGGTGAGGTGTAACCGTCTTCCCAAGTCTTGCTGCTTGCATCAACCTTGGTCTTTTCGCTGTATAAAAGGCTGAAATAGTTATCTGTTCCGGCTTTTACAACAACTCCCGCATTGGCTGCACTTGCAGTGGGAACAGCTTCAAGCTTTTGTGACTCAAAGTCATAGACTACAGGTGCTGCCACCTTGTCCTCAGTAACCATGATCTTGAAAATATAATTGTTTACTTCATCGCCGGCGATATAGTAAGTTCCGGCATTATCAACCTTAAGGGAGGAAATATATGTTGCATTTGCTGCAGTAGCATCAGATGTTGCCGTAATCTTGTTGCCTGTTGAATCAAGCAGCGCCATCTGATAATTGTCCTTGTTGGCAGCCCACCACACCTTCACAGTTGCACTGTTTGAGGTGGTGAACTTAACAGCATTGGCTGTTACCTCTCCGTTTGCAACCACAGGCTTGCCGCCAAGATTAATTCTCTGGTCTGAAGCGTAGCCATCTTCCCATGTCTTGGAGGAAGAATCTATCTTACTGCTTGCGCTGTACAGGATTGTAAAGTATTTCTCAGTTCCTGCTTTTTCAAAATCACCGTCCGCTTTTGCACCTTTCGCAAAAGCTGTAAGATCCTTGGACTCAAGCACAAACTCAGTTGTAGTTGAAGCGGGCTGTTCCTCTTGTTCGGGCACTTCAATCTCGCTTGCATCGGGAAGAACAATTGTCATGTCATCGCCGTATGTAGCAAACGGATCCCAGTCTCCAAGGAATGTTGCAACAGTGATAGGCTGGCCATCGGCAGTTACTGCCTCTTCACCGGCAGCTTTTACTATTGTCCAGTCTGCTCTTGCCTTGGAGTTATCAACGCCTGATTTCTCAACGGTTGCGTACTCCACATTTCTCTCTGACTTGCCGCCAAGGCCTGTATCCCAAGCCACGGGTCTTATGAGAGATTCCGAAACATCCGCATATTCACTGCAGGTCTTGTCGATAACCGTGTAGAAATAAACAACCTCAGAGGTATTGGCCTGCCAGGGTCTTCCCAGGTATCCGGGCTTGGAGGCATAAGCTGAAGCTGTGTTCTCTCCAGGCACTGTTGATGTAACAGTGCAGTTATACATAAGGTAGCCTCTGCTTGCAGCATTCTTCTGCTGTGCGGCAGTGATAAATCCCTTGTCATTGCTGTCTTCTGATGTGTTGAATATCAGATTACACTTAGCAAATACAGCAGTCATACCACCAAAGATGTAGTCTGTTCCGCCGTAGATATCGCAGTTGTAATACGCTTCCTTGGAGTCCACATCACCGTAAAGAGTATCCTGACGGCCGATGAAAGCGCAGTGGTTAAAGTAAGTCTCTTTTGCCGCTGCTCTGATAGCCATTGCTGCGGCTCTCTCTACATATTTTTTGTCCTGAACCGCAGTATCGCCTGCTGCCATGGAAGCTCTTGGTGCGGAGCCTTCCTTGACGCCTGCCACAGGTACGATGACATCCTTTGCTGCAAGCTCTGACTGATACTGGTTAAAGGAATTCTCAAAAATAATATCGTAAGCTTCAAATCCTTCGGCGTTAACAACTACTGTTGCATTCCAGTAGCTTCCGGCTGTTGTTCCTGAGCCGGGATTCTTGAAGGAAGGATAGCCGTTGTGCTTGTTTACTTTAAGAAGCTTGGCATCGTACTTGCAATCCGCGCCGATACTGTAATAGGTATAACCGTGTCCGTAGTAGCCTGTGATACGTACAGAGTCACTTGCGATGGATACGCCCTTATTTACAGGTGTGATGCTGCCTCCCTTGGTTGCGTTCCTGAAGGTAACGTTGGGAGTATCAATTACCAGCATCTCCTGATAGTCGCCGGGATCGATCATGACAGTAACCTTCTGATCGGAGGTTCTGTCCATGTTGCGGATGGCTTCAAGAGCATCGTTTATTGTGGCATAATCCTTGTCGTTTCCGACTCTTACAACGTCAGTGTAAGGCACCTTGTCGGGAGCCTTGGTTGAAACGAAAGGAACCTTTACTGTGTATTCTGTCTCCATGACACCTTCCCTGATGATGGCATCGTAGGAGTGGGTCTCGTCGAACTTATATCCTGAGGGTACGTTTGTGACAACAACCCTGTACTGTCCGGCCCTCAGTCCTGCTTCTTCATCCGCAATTTCTTTTCCCGTGAAGGTATAAGAATAAGCGGTGTCGGCAAATTCGTTCTCTTCATCAAGGAGGATGAATTCAAAGTTTGAATCTGCCAGATCCTCAAAGGTAAGTCCATCTGCCAGAACTTCAACATTAATGTAGATAAGTGCCTTTTTGATAAAAGAGATAACGGCATTATCAACGTCGCCGGATGCCTTAAACTCTGTGGTGAGAAGCTCGTAGTCATCTACGTCCTCAGCGGTGAGCTTGTAATCAACATCCTTCTGAACAGATACGGCAAAAGAGCCGTCTGCTTCCATTTCAAACTGTGGCTCATATACGGAATCGGGATCCTGAGGCTCAAATACCAGCTTGAGCTTGTCAGAGAAGCCCTCGGGGATTCCGTCGCCATACTGTATCTCAACCTTGCCGCTTACCTTGGCCAGATCGATTGCACTTACGGTAACGTCAAGGGTGGCATCTCCGGAGATTTTAGCAGTCTTGTCGGAGGTGATGACGTATTCGTCGGCGCCTTCAAGGCTCAGCTCATAGTCAAAGCCCTGAGCCAGCACCGCACTGTACTGTCCGTCTGATACGGTAGCTCTTACTTCATTTCCGTTCTTCTTATTGGTAAATACAAGGTCAAAAGAGCCTGTGCCTTCAAATCCCTCTACGGTACCTGAAAGAGTGCCGTACTGTGCATGACTGCGATAGACTCTGCCCACAACCAGCTTCTCATCTGTGGTGTACAGCTTGTACTTACCTGTTGATGCAGGATAGAAGTCCAATCTCTGGGCCTTGGCCACGGTAGGGTCAAAGTATCCAACCTGCTTATCTTCTGAATCCTGTGTGTTCTCAAAATAATAGGTCGCTGCATTGGCGTTACTTCCGACATAGAAAGTCAAAACATCATCTGCCTGACATTCCACTGTCAGATAAACAGCATCTCCCGGTGTATTTGAATATATATAACCTGATAAAACGGTTCCGTCATTGGCTGTCAGAGACTTGTTGTCATATCTTGTAATGTCAGTGTTGACAGACCTGATTCGGTTATTGGTCTTGGAAGTCTCAAATGTAAAATCTCCGTCATCAATGCTGAATTTTCCGATTGTAGCATTGGTGGATCCGGCTGCAACTCCGTCCCCATATAAACCATTAATGGTGGCTACATCCAGTCTGTTGTTATAATTTGATCCAAGATCCTCTGCACCAAAGTCCCAGACATCGGTCTTATTATAGTCAAAGTTCCTGTCTGAGGTCTGTGAGCCGTCATCTGACGGGTCATATGTTCCGAAAGCGGTGGCTTCTAAAACCGATGAAGGTTCTTCTTCGACATCTGCTGTAGACTCCTCCACAGCCTCTGCTGAAGTTTCCTCACCTGTTGCTGAGTCAGTCTGAACTTCATTATCTTCTGTATCGGTCACGCTGTTTCCACCTTCAGTCTCATTGCCCTTCTGATCCTCAGAAACGCTACCTGTTCCGGCTGCCTCTTCTTCGGAAGTGCCTGTTCCTGCAGTCTCTTCTTTAGAATCGCCTGTTCCGGCAGACTCCTCTGTAGAGCTTGCTGTTCCTGCAGCCTCATCCGGGTCGCCTGCTTCCGCAGAAGCGCCTGTTCCGGCATCCGGCGTCTCCGCAAAGGCCACATCAGCCACTCCGGCAAAAGAACTGTTGGAAAGCCCCAGCACCACTGACATAATGGCAGCAAATGCCTTAGCCCCGGTTTTACTCCTTCTCGTCTTATTTACCATGTTGCTCCTCCCAATTCGTAACACAGTTTATAGTTTTTTAATATTGTAACCGCTTACATTTTCTATGAGCGTGACACTATCTTAGCATATCGGGTTCCCATAAAACAAGGGAAAAACGTAAGATTTTTTCACTATTTTAACTAATTAATCAACAAACTTTCAGGGATTGATTTGGCAGATTTGCACATCATTTAGAAATGGTAACGGTTTCACATCCCGTCAAAATGCCCCCACATAGACCCCAAACTTTATATTTTCTTTAGAAACCCCTTTTGAAAAGTCGGTTTCTTGGGGACTTTGGGGTTTTCTTCTTTAGACAGAATCGCATTCATTCGCTTACCGGTCTTGTGCAACAAAACCTGCTAAGAAAAGTCAAGCGTAAATTGCTTTTCCCAGCAGGTTTTTCTTTTTGCCCTATTCTTATTATTTTTGTGCACACTAAAAAGGCTGACTTTCATCAGCCAAT
>JAEEGF011506175.1_pt1 | contig 47346 bp, 48 predicted proteins | sample 9134171 | NCBI WGS metagenome assembly JAEEGF01 (sample SAMN16246542, study PRJNA631951) | gut metagenome | biome: gut microbiome; feature: rumen; material: AP-attached | host: Bos | place: Iran: Karaj | collected 2018-10
TTATGTTTCTTCAAGTATGGCGCATGCATGGAGTGAAGTTTATTTTGACGGCGCAGGCTGGGTATCGTTTGACGCAACACCGGGCTACGGTGGCGGTACATACTGGGCAAGCGCTGCAAAGCCTTCAGAACTTCCGCCCATAGGAACCTACGAAAGAAAAGAAACTCCGACAGAGGAATCGACACTTCCCGAATTGGATGAAGAGGAGCCTGAAGACGAGGGAATAATTATTGAATGGTACATGGTTGCAATTCCTGTTACAGTCGGCATTGCGGTTATAGCGTTGTTCTTCCTTGTTTTCAAAATTACTGCTGCAATCCGCCTAAACAAAATGGATTACGACAGAAAATTCGTCGTGCTCTGCAAACAGATTTTAAATATATTTAAGTTGCTTGGAAAACCGATGAATGAGGCCGAGACAATTTACGAATACAAGGTAAGGCTTTCGGCTGATTATGAGGATGAATTATTAACCTTTACGGACGATCTTGAGAACTACCTTTACAATCCGAACGGAAATGAAAAGGGTTATAAAGAAGCCTGCGAAAAGGCGTTTAAGATCAGGGATACGCTGTTAGAAGATTTGAAGAAGAGAAGTCTTGTGAGATTTATAAGATATCATCTTGTAAATTAAAAAACCGGAGGGATAATCCTCCGGTTTTGCTTCTTTTATGATCAATTACATTTTCTCGGGTTCGGGATAATCAACACCGAATGTTTCAACTGTTACAGTCTGCATTACCTGAGGCTTTAAAGGTCTGTCGTTGAAAGGATTTGTAGCGGTGTCCGCGATTTTGTTTACAACTTCCATTCCTTCGATTACTTTGCCGAATGCAGCGTACTGTCCGTCAAGGTGAGGAGAAGTCTTGTGCATAATGAAGAACTGACTTCCGCCTGAGTTGGGATCGTATGCTCTGGCCATTGAAAGAACGCCTTCTGTATGCTTTAAGTTGTTCTCGAATCCGTTGATTGCGAATTCGCCCTTAATGCAGTATCCGGGGCCGCCCATTCCGTTGCCGTCGGGACATCCGCCCTGAATCATGAAGCCGTTGATTACACGGTGGAAGATGAGGCCGTTGTAAAATCCTTTGTTAATAAGTGAAATAAAGTTGTTAACGGACTGCGGTGCGATTTCGGGATAAAGCTCGGCTTTAATCACGTCACCGTTTTCCATTGTTATCGTTACTATAGGTTTTTCTGCCATATTAAATAAAGTCCTTTCTTATCCGAGTCTCTGTACTGCGTCTTTCTCTGCCAGAACTTTCGCATGCTCTGCAAGATAGCTGTCGAAGAACTTGTCGCCCGATACGTTGTTGCCGTACTCGAGAAGACTGATACAGTTCTGTCTGAAGTTTCCGTCGGGCTCGCCGTCGGTGAACATCTTAAGGAAGTAGATCTTCTTCGATTCGTCAAAGTAGAGCGATGAGAAGTGGTCGTATGTTGCGCTGATTGCCTTGCAGGCATCTATTACATCACCGACCTTGTCAAATGCAAATACGATAGTACTGTCTTTTGAAAAATCAGTGCGGTTATCTTCCTCACCGTTAACGATTCCTTCCTCTGTAGGGAAGAGAGCGTTAATCAGGTTTTTGAAGCTTTCAGATAAATCTGAATTTTCTTCTTTTCCGGGATTTTTCATCTTCTCGTAAACTGCGGGAGAGAAATGCGAATAAGAAGGATTCAGTTCTTCGGGCTCTTCAACCTTGGTGATAAAAAGTACAGCGGAGGTACGAAGCGGAATAACGTCTATTTTAAGCGGAACGTTATTTGCATCGAAACCGAAGTTCTTGTAAGCATAACGAATAACCTCCGCGAAGAGATTGCGAATCTCTGCAGAATTGTAAGACATCTCGCGAAGATTGAGATGTCTCTCCGCCAGATCTTTCTCGGTAAGTATGCACTTTATTTGATTGTCATTAATTTTATCAATTCTCATAACTGACCTCATCCGTGCATTTTTTCTGCATCTTTTCTTATATGTATTTTAACATATATCGGCAAAAAACGCAAAATAAATAATATGTCCAAATTGTATATAATTACCAAAGGATTATAAAAATACTTGTCAAAATATATAAAAAGTTATATAATCATCTCAAGGTGAAAGGGAAAAATGTACGGAAAGGAGGGTGGTTACTCTTTTTTGGCTCCGTGCTTCTTTCACGGAGTGTCTTCATTAAAACGATGTGTTACTCACGCATTCGTTTCCCCATATTAAGTTATACACACATAAATACAAGCACTGTACTCCCCGCGCCCGAAATAAAATGTGGCATTGTCTTTTCAGATTATTTCATCACGTTCTTTTTGGTCGGAAATCTGTCTAATCGATTTATCCCTCGAGCCGAATGATTTCGCTTTAAACGAATGCCAAATGAGAAAAGATAATGACTACATTTTATTTTTTTGATATAATGAGGGTTGACTTAAAGGAGGACTTGAAATGAGACCTGAACCAGGCAGAAGAAATACCGCAGGAAGAAACGGCGGTCATTCTGCAAATACCCGAAATTCAAGAAGACCACAGCCGCGAAGAAGGGTGAAGAGACGCCCCAACGAGGTTGCCAAGCGCAGAAGAAAGAGAAAGTTTAACGAGGCACTCGGTAAGTTTATTCCCGTCTTTCTCGCAATCGCAGCTATTGTAGCAATTGTTGCCATCTTTTACGGCAGCAAAATTGTCGAAAGATACACATATTCCGGCAAACACGCCGATTTAAAAGAATATTACGGAGTTTATTATGATTATCAGGTTGCAATGGTAATCAACAACGCAAAAGTCGAAGATAAGGGCGTTTATTACAAAAACTCCTACTATATTTCACACGAAGACGTCAAAAAGTATTTCACGAATCATTTTTATATTAACCTGGACGAGCAGCTCTGCCTTTATACCACTCAGGACGAGATCATAAAAGCAGATATCAATCAGACAGGAGACTATTGTTATTACAAGGGTGATGAAAAGAGAGATCTGGACTGTGCTCCCGTTATTACAAATGACGGAAAGACCTATTTCTCATTTAATTACCTTAGTCTTTTTGCGGATTTTAACATCAACAAATACGATGATCCGAAGCGTATGGTCATCTACACCGAAGATACGCACCTTGATAAAGCGACCATCAACAAGGATACCCAGATCAGATACCGCGGCGGTGTTAAGAGCGATATCTTAAAAGATGTAAAAGAAGGCGATTCTGTTTACGTACTCGAGGAAATGGAAGACTGGGCCAAGGTTATGACCAAGGACGGTATTATCGGATATGTTGAAATCAAGAGATACGACAAATCCGGCTCCGACAATATAGTCATCGAAAAATGTGAGATTCCTCTTGAATACAAATCGATTACGAGTGATTCCAAAATCAACATGGCGTTCCATCAGCTCTTTGACATTAATGCCAGTGATTTTACGGATGTTCCTCTCGATGCGGGAATCAATGTTGTTGCACCCACTGTTTTCAGAATTACGGATAACGAAGGCACAATCAAATCCACAGTAAACGCAAACTATGTAGCCAATGCCCACAATGCGGGCGTTAAGATATGGGGTGTGTGGACTGACGTTGACAATGAAGTCGATTTATCTGCCATCCTTCATAAATACTCATCAAGACAGCAGTTTATCGGCAACATGATTTCGCTTACCAAGGAAGGCGGCTTAGACGGTATCAACCTCGACTTTGAAAAGATTCCTTCCGATGCAGGCAGCGACTGGGCTGAATTCTTAAGAGAACTTTCAGTTGCAACTCACAAAGAAGGCATTGTTCTTTCGGTAGACAACTATGCACCCACGGCATCTACGGTTCATTACAACAGAGGTGTTCAGGGCGATGTCTGCGATTACATAATTGTAATGGGTTATGACGAGCACTGGGCTTCGGGCGGAGTAGCAGGAAGTGTTGCTTCTATCGGCTTCGTTGAAAACGGTATCGTCAATACAATAGACAGCGGTGTTCCGGCAGAAAAGATTATCAATGCGGTTCCTTTCTACACACGTGTATGGAAGACCAAGGACGGCACGGTTACAGCTGATACAATGGGCATGTTCTCAACTGCAGCATGGTGCGAGGAGTATGGCGTGGAACTTAACTGGAGTGACGAGGCCTGCCAGAAATACGGCGAAAAGGAAATGAACGGAATCCTTTACCAGGTATGGCTTGAGGATGCTCAGTCCATCGAAGCAAAACTATCCGTTATGGATGCGCATAACTGCGCCGGCGTTGCGGAGTGGAAGCTCGGATTTGATACAAGAGAAGCATGGGATGTAATTCAGGAGTATCTGTCCAGATAGAAATGCCAATGATTACCAAAACAGTAAAGATAGATGAAAACAATATAGATGAAACTCTCATAAAAGAAGCAGGCGAAATCATCAAAAGAGGCGGACTGGTTGCGTTTCCGACAGAGACCGTGTACGGGCTTGGAGGCGATGCCTTAAACCCCGAATCCTCCAAAAAGATTTATGCCGCGAAGGGCAGACCTTCGGACAATCCTCTGATAGTTCATATTTACAGAATCGAAGATCTTTATGAGATAGTTGAGGAAGTGTCGGATAATGCAAAGAAAGTAATGGATGCATTCTGGCCCGGACCTCTGACAATGATTTTTAAGAAAAAAGACAAAGTGCCTTTTGAGACAACCGGCGGGCTTGATACGGTAGCGGTTCGTTTTCCGATTCACCCGACTGCAATGGCTTTTATAGAAGCCTCGGGCGGATTTGTAGCCGCACCGAGTGCAAATATCTCGGGCAGACCTTCACCCACACTTGCGAAGTATGTCTGTGAGGATTTGGACGGCAGAGTCGATATGATAATCGACGGCGGAAACATTCCCATCGGACTTGAATCCACCATCGTTGACATGACGGGAGAAAAACCCATGATTCTTCGTCCCGGATTTGTTTCGAAAGAAATGCTTGAAGAGGTGCTTGGCGAAGTATGCGTGGATCCCACGATACTTGATGCAAACTCTACCGAAAGGCCCAAGGCTCCGGGAATGCGCTACAGACATTACGCGCCCAAAGCAGACATGGTAATAGTTCGCGGTGACTCTGACAGAGTTGTTGCCAAAATAAAAGAAATGGGGCAAAATAAAGAGTGCACCGTTTTGTGCGTGAGCGAACATGTAAATGAGTTTGCGGGCATGAAAGTAAAGGATGTCGGAAGCGAGAAAGATTATAACGAAATCGCAGCGAGCCTTTACAGAGTTTTACGAGAGTGCGATGACGAAAATACCGCGCTTATTTTATCAGAGAGTTTTTCTGACAAAGGAATCGGCGCTGCGGTTATGAACAGACTCATAAAAGCGGCCGGACATAAAATAATCGATGTTTGATACGGAGGAATGACATGAAAATTTCAATAGCCAGCGATCACGGCGGATATGTTTTAAAAGAAGCGGTTAAGAAGCACTTAACCGAAAAAGGATATGAAGTAATTGATTTCGGAACGGACTCTCTTGCATCCTGCGATTATCCCGATTTCGGCAAGCCCGCTGCAGAAGCTGTAGCAGAAGGAAAGGTAGACAAGGGTATCCTTATCTGCACAACGGGTATCGGAATGAGCATGCTTGCAAACAAGATTAAAGGCATCAGAGCAGCGCTCTGTGCAGACACTGTTTCCGCAAGACTTACCAGAGAACACAATGATGCAAACATCCTTGTAATGGGTGCGGGAATTGTGGGAGAAATCCTTGCAATGTCAATTGTTGACACATTCTTAAATACCGAGTTTTCCAACGAGGAAAAGCACATAAGAAGAATCGCAAAAATTGCAAAAGCAGAAGAATAATAAAAATACAAATATACGGAGGTGGCAAAATGGGAAAAATTGTGATTATGGATCATCCTCTGATTCAGCACAAAATCGGTTACATCAGAAGAAAGGATACGGGTACAAAGGATTTTCGTCAGACAATCAGCGAAATAGCCATGCTTATCTGCTATGAGGCTACAAGAGATTTAAAACTCGAGGACGTTAAGATTGAAACTCCTATCTGTGCTACAACGGTTAAAGAACTTAAAGGAAAGAAAATGGCTATAGTTCCGATTCTTCGTGCAGGACTCGGAATGGTAGACGGTATGCTTACACTTATTCCTGCAGCAAAGGTCGGACACATCGGTCTTTACAGAGACCCTGCAACACACGAACCTGTAGAGTATTACTGCAAGCTTCCCGAAGACTGCTCACAGAGAGATGTCTTCGTAGTAGACCCCATGCTTGCAACAGGCGGAAGCGCATCTGCAGCAATTACGATGCTTAAGGCAAAAGGCTGCAAGAACATTCACTTTATGTGTATCATCGCTGCTCCCGAAGGTATCGAGAGACTCACCAAAGATCATCCCGATATCGACATCTACATCGGTGCTAAGGATGAGAAATTAAACGAAAACGCTTACATCGTTCCCGGACTCGGAGATGCGGGCGATAGAATTTTCGGTACAAAGTAGGCAAAATAATACGGAGACGGATATGGATAAAAGACAGGATTATATTTCATGGGATGAATATTTTACGGGAATCGCCATTCTTTCGGGAATGCGTTCAAAAGACCCCAACACTCAGGTCGGTGCCTGTATAGTTGATAAAAATAACAGAATTTTATCAGTAGGCTACAACGGATTTCCCAACGGCTGCAGTGATGATTTGTTCCCCTGGGCAAGAGAAGGCGAAGTACTTAACACAAAGTACGCTTTCGTTGCACACAGCGAACTTAACGCAATCTTAAACTACAGAGGCGGCAATCTTGAAGGCGCCAAGATTTACGTTTCCTTATTCCCCTGCAACGAATGTGCGAAGGCTATCATTCAGTGCGGCATTAAGGAAGTAATCTACGATTCCGATAAATATAACAACACACCCACGAATATTGCGGCAAAGAAAATGTTCGAGGCAGCCGGCGTAAAATGTACCCAGTACACAAAGACCGGCAGAAAGATCGTAATCGAAGTTTAACTGATTTAATCTATGAAGAAAGCTTTTACAGTTTTCGTTTCTTTATTTGCGACGTTCAGTTTGTTCTTCAATATGACTCCGCTTTTTGTGCATGCCACACCAAGCTCGCTCTTACAGCAGATAGATGAGGCAGAAAAGCAGAAGCAGGCTATTGAAGAGGAAAAGCAGGCTGTCCAGGGCGAAAAGGACGAAAAGAAAAACGAATTAAATCAATTGCAGTATGAACAGGGCACCCTAAAAGCCCGGTTGGATTCTTTTAATGAGAATCTTGCGGAAGAAAACCGCAAATACGAAGAAATCTGCGATAAGATTTCCGCTAAAAAAGACGAGATAGAAATCAAAAAGCAGGAACTTGCCGATGCAAAGGCTACAGAAGAAGAGCAGTACGCAACCATGAAAAAGCGTCTGCAGTACATCTATGAACAGCCTGACGACATGTATCTTGATATGATTTTATCGAGCAAGGATTTTGCAACCTTCTTAAATGTAGCGGATTATATTTACATGATATCCGAATACGACAATAACATGCTCGAGGATTACAAGCAGACCACTATAGATGTGGCGACAAAGGAAGCCGAACTTGAAGGCGAACTTGCAAATCTTGAAAGTCTTGAAGAGCAGAGTAAGGAAGAACAGAGTCGTATCACCGAACTTATCAATACCACCAATGTTTTCGTGAGCCAGTATTCGGCACAGATAAGCGATACGAATAACGAACTCGCGGAGATTGAAAAAGAAATAGCCGCCAAAGAAGCGCTTATTAAAGAACAGGAAGCGGATATCGAGGCTTTAAAGAAACAGTACGAGGAAGAGTTAAGACTCTCGCAGCTGGCTGCACAGTCCTCAAGGAGAGACATTTCCGAAGTTTCGTTTGCCGATAACGACAGATATCTTTTAGCCAACCTGATTTACTGTGAGGCGGGCGGTGAACCGTACGAAGGGCAGTTAGCCGTAGGTGCGGTTGTTATGAACAGAGTAATGTCGAGCCGCTATCCCGACACGGTTTACGGAGTCATCTATCAGAAGAGCCAGTTTTCGCCCGCATCGAGCGGAAGACTCGATCTGGCGTTAGCGCAGAACCTTGCAACCGCATCCTGCTATCAGGCAGCGGACGAGGCAATGTCAGGCTCCACCAATGTCGGCAACTGCGTATACTTCAGAACTCCGGTACCCGGACTTAACGGTACGCAGATAGGAAACCACATTTTCTACTAAAAAGCAAAAAATAAAAGGAAGCTTCGCAGCTTCCTTTTTTGATGTTTTTTATTATTCGTCGATGTATGAATCCAGCATGTCGGTGTATTTCTTAAAACTTCCCGAATACGCTGTTTTTAAGAGCCTGTCCGCACGTATAAGCGCTTTGTGCATAAGTTCGTCATCAATCAGACCTTTCTCATGCGCTTCAGCCAGTTCATCCATATCGATTAAATGTATTTCACCGTCCGGATTAACCGTGATATCGAGGAGAAGGTCGAGCGTTGTGACGGAGTTTTCTTCTTTGTCAAAATAAAACTCAACGATATCGCAGTACCATTTGTACAGCGAACCGTCATTTCTTAAAAACTTGCTTATTTTGAAACCTTCTTCGGGAAGATACAGCGAATAGCCGTGATCTATGTCTTTTCTGGGGTTTATCGTGTTCCATTTCGTGACTATCGTGTGTTCATCCGCAAAAAGTACCTTATCCCCCTTAAGAAGGATATTTTCGAACGGTATGAGCCTTTTACGGTAAAGAACAAGGTCCGGCATACGTTTTCCCCCATATATTGTGAATCTTTGAAACAAACGATACTATATCTAAAAATATTACACACAATTTTTCAAAAAGTCAATTGCAAAACCGACATCTTGACCAAAGGTTTGAAAAAGTGTCAAAAAGCCGATTCTTTGTATGATTTTTCCTTGCAAAAGGCTTAAAAAAATAATATAATTTTGGTATGTTTGCGATAGAAGGTTAAAGAGGTATCGCTGTGCCGAAGATTGTTAAAATACTCTCTTTCATTTCCCAGTTTACGCTGATTATGCTTATACCTACGATAGGCTGCTTTTTTCTGGGCTATTATCTGGATAAGAAATTCGGTACTTCGTTCCTTGCAATAATATTCTTTTTCGTGGGAGCTGCCGGCGGAATGACCGGTGTGTACAAGCTGGTTAAAAGTACATTTAAGGATAGCGAAGAATGAATTATTTCAAGCAGACTTTGAGAGAACTTCAGATAGGCGTAATCATACTCGGAATTCTCAATATTCTTATCGGTATGTGGTTTCCTAAAAATATGCTTGCCTGGGTGCTTGGCGGACTTCTCGGAACAGTTACCGCGTTAGTTATGACCGACAATATGGCCAAAGCCATCGTAAAAGCGGTATCCGATGAGGCAAAAGCTTCTGCCCGCATCAGATTTGCATTTTTCTTCAGATATGCGATAGCAGTCATAGTTATGATTGTTGCATGTGTATCTCCCTACACCAATCCGATTGCAACTTTTATCGGAATATTCTCAATAAAATTCGCGACGTATTTAACGCCGCTTATCCATAAAATAAATTTGAAAATAAATCCCAATTCTCTGGATTCAGACGGTTCAGAGGAGGCGGAGGAGGAAAATAATGACTCCGAACCTGTTGTTAGCGGGCGCTGACGGCGTCGATTTTATGATCCATGGTGTGTTTAAATACAACTTCCTGGGTCATGAGGTATGGATTACAACTTCACATGTATGCTTGCTCATTGTAGTGGTTTGTCTGCTGATTTTCTTTTTCATCGGCGGTCAGGTGTTTAAACACGCAAAAGCAATTCCCGGAACTTTCCAGTGCATACTCGAATTTCTGGTAGAGTTCTTAGACGGCATCACGGACGGTGCCATGGGCAAAAAGGGTAAAGGCTTCAGAAACTACATTGGCGTGCTTTTCCTGTTTATTCTTTTTTCCAATATATCGGGACTTTTGGGATTAAGACCTCCCACAGCCGACTACGGCGTTACACTTCCTTTAGGACTTATCACATTCACACTTGTCAGAATAAACGAAGTCAGATTTAACAGCCTCTGGGCTATCTGGAAGGACAAATGTTCACCCCTTCCTCCATGGCTTCCCATCTGGCTTCCCATCAATATTATCGGAGACTGTGCGGTTCCCATTTCGCTTTCGCTGCGTCTTTTCGCAAATATCTTATCGGGTACCGTTATGATGGCTTTAGTATACGGACTTTTATCAAAGTTTGCATACGCATGGCCCGCAGCACTTCATGTGTACTTCGATCTTTTCTCGGGTGCCATCCAGACATACGTATTCTGTATGCTGACCGTAACCTATATAGGCTCTGCGATAGGTGACAACGAAGAGTCGATATTTAAGAAAATGCTTAAGAAAGTATTTACGAAACAGGAAACAGTTCAATCGAACTAAATTGAAATTAAGATAAACATAAATTTTTCAGGAGGATACAAAATGGAATTCAATGAGAACTTTATCTTAGGATGCTCAGCCATAGGTGCGGGACTTGCAGTTATCGCAGGTATCGGCCCCGGTGTAGGACAGGGTATTGCCGCAGGTTACGGTGCTTCCGCAGTAGGACGTAATCCCGGTGCACAGGGTAAGATCATGTCTACAATGCTTTTGGGTCAGGCTGTTGCCGAGACAACAGGTCTTTACGGCTTGTTAATCGCAATGTTGCTCTTATTCGTTAAGCCTTTTACAAACTAATTCGGAAAAGAAATTTTAAAGGAGGCAGGGCTTAATTATGAGCAGACTATTCAACCTGGATTTTCAGCTTCTGCATGATTCCCTCCTGACGCTTATCGCTGTATTTGTACTTTTCCTCGGCGGTTCGTTCTTCTTTTTCAATCCTGCAAGAAAATTCCTTGAAAAGAGAAAACAGGGAATTGCGGATGATATAGAAGCAGCCAGAAAAGAAAAAGAAGATGCAGAGCGTCTCAAGACTGAATATGAAGACAGACTGAAAAACGTTGATGCCGAAGTCGAAGGTATTCTCTCCGATGCAAGACAGAGAGCCTTGGCTAATGAGAACAGAATAGTTGCCGATGCACGTGAAGAAGCGGGCAAGATTATCGACAATGCCCATCGTGAAGCAAACCTTGAGAAACTTAAAGTGGCTGACGAAGTCAAGGAAGAAGTTATTAATGTTGCCGAAGCAATGGCAGGAAAGATTGTTGCTTCTTCTATGAGTGAAGCCGATCAGAAACGTTTACTCGATGAAACCTTAAAGGGAATAGGTGAGGATACATGGCTAAATCAGCAATAACGACTTACGGCGAGGCTTTATTTCAGATTGCAACCGAATCATCTTCGTGCATTGAAATGCTTGAAGAAGTTAAGGAATTGAAAAATGTTATTGACTTAAACCCCGAGTTGAACGAGCTGATGTCAAATCCCAGATTTTCCAAGGAAGAACATCTCGATATTCTCGAAAAGGTCTTCAAAGGCAAAATCGACGAAAGACTTTTTTCATTTCTTGAACTGCTCACAGTCAAGGGCAGATACGGTTATCTTGACGAAATACTTGAGTTTTTTATCCTTCGCGTCAAGGAATATCTGCATATCGGACAGGCAAAGGTAACAAGCGCGATTGCAATCGACGACGAGATGAAGAAGCGCATAAAAGATAAACTTTTATCAACTACCGATTACAAAGAGATCGAAATCGAATTCGAAACAGATCCTTCTTTAATCGGCGGAATGGTAATCAGAATAAAAGACAGAATTGTGGATAATTCCGTAAAGACGAAGCTTCAAAACATTACCAGGGATTTACACAAAATTCAAATCTAAAGAAAGGGACTGAAGATCCATGAATTTAAAACCGGAAGAAATAAGTTCTGTGATTAAGGATCAGATTAAAAGATACTCTGACCGAATGGAAGTATCCAATGTCGGAACGGTAATTCAGGTTGCGGACGGTATCGCACGTATTCACGGTCTTGAAACCGCCATGCAGGGCGAACTTCTTGAGTTCCCCGGCGAAGTATACGGCATGGTTATGAACCTTGAAGAGGATAACGTTGGTGCCGTACTTTTGGGTAACCAGAAGAATATCAACGAAGGCGACATTGTAAAGACCACCGGACGAGTAGTAGAAGTTCCCGTAGGCGACGCGTTGACCGGAAGAGTCGTTAATGCTCTCGGACAGCCTATCGACGGTAAAGGACCTATCAATACAGATAAGTATCGTCAGATTGAACGTGTTGCAAGCGGCGTTATCACAAGAAAATCCGTTGACACACCCCTTCAGACCGGTATCAAGGCTATCGACTCCATGGTACCCATCGGAAGAGGACAGCGTGAACTTATTATCGGCGACCGTCAGACAGGTAAGACTGCGATTGCCATAGATACAATTATCAATCAGAAGGGACAGGGCGTTAAGTGTATTTACGTAGCCATCGGTCAGAAAGCATCTACCGTTGCAAACATCGTTAAGACACTTGAAGAGTTCGGCGCAATGGCTTATACAACAGTTGTTGCATCAACAGCTTCAGAACTTGCTCCCCTTCAGTACATAGCTCCGTACGCAGGATGTGCCATCGGAGAAGAATGGATGGAAAAAGGAGAAGACGTTCTCGTAATCTACGATGACTTAAGTAAGCATGCTACCGCATACCGTACACTCTCCTTACTCCTTCGTAGACCGCCCGGAAGAGAAGCGTACCCCGGCGACGTATTCTACTTACATTCAAGACTTCTTGAGAGAGCAGCCAGAATGAGCGAAGAATACGGCGGAGGTTCCTTAACGGCTCTTCCCATTATCGAGACACAGGCAGGCGACGTTTCGGCATACATTCCGACCAACGTTATTTCAATTACCGACGGTCAGATTTATCTTGAAACCGAAATGTTCAACGCAGGTTTCCGTCCCGCAGTTAATGCAGGTCTTTCGGTATCCCGTGTCGGTGGTGCGGCTCAGATTAAAGCTATGAAAAAGATTGCGGCTCCTATCCGTGTGGAACTTGCACAGTACAGAGAGCTTGCAGCATTTGCACAGTTCGGTTCCGAACTCGATGCGGATACAAAAGAGAAATTAGCTCAGGGTGAAAGAATCAAAGAGATTTTAAAGCAGCCTCAGTATAAGCCCATGCCTGTTGAATATCAGGTAATCATTATTTATGCGGCTACTAAGAAAATGCTTCTTGATGTTGCTGTATCAGACATCACAAGATTTGAAGACGAACTCTTTGAATTCATCAAGACAAAATATCCCGAAGTTCCCGAAAGCATCAGAGAAGCCAAGGAAATTACGGAAGAAAACGAACAGAAGCTCCTTAAGGCAATTGAGGACTTCAAGGCAGATTTTAAGTAAAAGGAAGTTTAGCTTATGGCTTCAATGAGAGACATTAAGCGACGCAGAGAAAGTGTTACAAGCACTCAGCAGATTACCAAGGCAATGAAACTTGTATCCACGGTAAAACTGCAGCGCGCAAAAGGCAGAGCCATTAAATCCAAATATTACTTCAGAGCCATGTACAATACCGTTACCGATCTTTTATCAGATTCGGCAAACGTTGATACACCTTACGTTAAGGTGAGCGAATGCGACAGAAAGGCTGTACTGGTAATCACCTCCAACAGAGGTCTTGCCGGCGGTTATAACTCCAACATCGTAAAACTCATTACAAACGGTGATTTCGACAAGGATAAAACGGATATTTACATCATCGGCCGAAAGGGCAGAGAACTTCTTGAGAGAAAAGGTTATTACATCAGGAAGGACTATTCCGAACTCGCCGAGGGCTTTGAATATGCCGATGCCATCAAAGTCTGCAACAAGCTCTTAAAAGAATTTGATGAAAAGAAAATCGGAGAGATTTATCTGGCATATACCAATTTCAAAAATACGGTAAGCCACGAGCCTACCCTTTTAAAACTGCTTCCGATTATCCCGGGAGAGATTTACGGTTCGGACGAGGAAGACGATCCTAATGACAAGCTTCTTCTCATGAACTTCGAAATTCCCGATGACGAAGCACTTAAATACATCGTACCAAAGTATCTTACTTCACTTATTCACGGCGCACTCATTGAGGCTGTTGCCAGTGAAAACGGTGCGAGAATGCAGGCTATGGATTCCGCAACAAACAACGCCGAGGAAATGATCGGCAAACTGACACTTCAGTACAACCGTGCAAGACAGGGAAGCATCACTCAGGAGCTCACCGAAATTATTGCAGGTGCGGAAGCTATTTCATAAAACTATTAAAAGGAGTATTTCAAGATGACAAATATCGGAAAGATCACACAGATTATCGGTGCGGTTTTGGATATTAAATTTTCAAAGGGCGGTCTGCCTCAGATTAACGAGGCTATTAAGATTAAGACCAATGCAGGAAAGGAACTGACTGTCGAAGTTGCACAGCACCTCGGTGACGATACGGTTCGCTGTATTGCCATGGGACCTACGGACGGTCTTGTAAGAGGCATGGAAGCAGTTGCTACAGGTTCACCTATTTCCGTTCCCGTCGGTGAAAACACACTCGGACGTATCTTTAACGTTCTCGGTCAGCCTATTGACAATAAGCCCGCTCCCGAAGACGTATCATACGAACCCATTCACAGACCTGCTCCCGATTTCGTAGAGCAGTCAACCGAAGCAGAACTTCTTGAAACCGGTATTAAAGTCGTAGATCTCCTTTGCCCTTATCAGAAGGGTGGTAAAATCGGTCTTTTCGGCGGTGCCGGTGTTGGTAAGACGGTTCTTATTCAGGAGCTTATTCGTAACATCGCTACAGAGCACGGCGGATATTCCGTATTTACCGGTGTAGGTGAAAGAACAAGAGAAGGTAACGACCTATATCATGAAATGCAGGAATCGGGCGTTATTGATAAAACCACCATGGTGTTCGGTCAGATGAACGAGCCCCCCGGAGCAAGAATGAGAGTAGGTCTTACAGGACTTACAATGGCTGAGTACTTCCGTGACAAAGGCGGAAAGGACGTGCTTCTTTTCATCGATAACATTTTCCGTTTTACACAGGCAGGTTCCGAAGTGTCCGCACTTCTTGGACGTATGCCTTCAGCCGTTGGTTATCAGCCCACACTTCAGACAGAAATGGGTGCACTTCAGGAGAGAATCACTTCTACAAAGAACGGTTCAATCACATCGGTTCAGGCTGTATACGTTCCTGCCGATGACTTAACCGACCCTGCTCCCGCTACAACATTCGCTCACCTCGATGCAACGACCGTTCTTTCGAGAGCAATCGTTGAGCTTGGTATTTATCCCGCTGTAGATCCTCTTGAATCAACATCAAGAATTCTGGATCCCAGAATCGTAGGTCTTGAGCATTATCAGGTAGCCAGAGGCGTACAGGAAATCCTTCAGAGATACAAAGAACTTCAGGATATCATCGCCATCTTAGGTATGGATGAACTTTCCGAAGATGACAAGCTCTTGGTATCCCGTGCAAGAAAGGTACAGAGATTCCTTTCACAGCCTTTCTTCGTAGCAGGTCAGTTCACAGGTCTCGAAGGTAAATACGTTCCCATTTCAGAGACCATCAGAGGATTTAAGGAAATTCTCGAAGGCAAGCATGACGACATTCCCGAAGGTTACTTCTTAAATGCCGGAAGCATCGACGATGTTCTTGCCAAAAAGAATCAGAAATAAACGGAGTTTTTTATAGATGGAAGATTCAAATCTTTTCGATGTTAAAATAATAACCCCGGAGAGACTGTTTTATGAGGGAAAAGCATCAATGCTTGAATTCAATACAACTGAAGGAGAAATCGGTGTATTGAAAAATCACATTCCGATGACTGTCATCATAGAACCGGGCATACTTACAATTACGGAAGAGGATCAGCCGAAGAATGCGGCTTTACATGCAGGCTTTGCGGTTATCAATCCCGATTCGGTTATTATCCTGGCGGAAATAATCGAGTGGCCTTCCGAAATTGATGAAAACCGTGCGCAGGAAGCTTTTAAGAGAGCGCAGGAAAGAATTGCTGCCAAGGATCCCGACACGGATCTTGACAGAGCAGCGGTTGCGCTTAAAAAAGCCATATGCAGATTGAACAGTATTAAGTAATTATTTGGGTCTGTGACGAAAGTTGCAGACCTTTCGCATATACGGGAATTAATGAAAAAAAGAAAAGAAAGAGCCAACGAATTTAATAGTATTAAACACGTTGATCTCCAGGAGAACGGCAGCAGGAATTCGCCCATAAAACAGTTCCTTTTAACCAAAGCCTGGAAATATGTGGTTATAGCTGCGTGGTTTGTAGCTTCGCTGTTCTTTTTCGGATATCTTTTAAACCGCGGAAATACGGACCTTACCAAAGAAATGGCTCCGGCTTCGCTTCCCGTTATCTGTGTGAGAGAAAACGACCACGATTTTAACAGAATGTTCGGCTATACCGCCGAGATGGATTATTCGGTTATCCGTGACGGAATCACACCTTTACAGAACGGCAGAAAACTTAATGTCCGCATATATAAAATGGGGGAGAAGATAAACAATATCTCCTATGAACTAAGAAGTATCGACAAGGAGAGATTTGTCGAGGAAGGCGATGTGACAACATACATGCAGACCTCGGAATACATGGATATTTCTTTTACGTTCAAAGATATTATTGCCGAGAAAACGGATTATTCCTTAAAGATAATTCTTACTCTCGACAACGACAGAAAAGCATATTACTACGCGAGAATATTCGAGGACGATACTTTAAACTTCTCCGAGAAACTCGATTACGTTTACTATTTCAACAACTGCACGTTTGATAAGGAAACAGCGCAGGAAGAAATCGGCAAATACATGGAGAGCAATTCATCGGGCGACAATACGAATTTCGCACATGTGGATATCCACAGTTCGATGGACCAGGTCACCTGGGGAAGCCTCGATGTTAAAAGAGTCGATGAGCCTGTCTGCACCGTGGGCGAGATTGATTCAAAGAACGCATTGATGAAACTCGAATATACGGTTTCCGCTTTAACCGGCGAAGAGGAAAGACTTTATTCCGTAACCGAGTATTACAGGTTCATAAAAGGGTCTGACAGAATGTATCTTTTATCCTTTGACAGATACATGAATACGATTCTTTTCGCCGACAAGGGCGTTGTATATAACGATACACTGATGCTTGGAATCATGCCTGACGAATTTGAACATGCGGAGAGTGAGGACGGCAATACATATGCATTTGTAAACAACAAATCACTCTTTGTCGTAAACTCCGCGCAGAATACTTTCGGTACGGCTTATTCCTTTTATGATAAAGACAATCACGACGCAAGATGCATTAATCCCGAGCATGATATAAAGATACTTCGAATTGATGAGTCCGGAAACGTTTTCTTCTATGTGTACGGATATTTTAACCGCGGAGACTATGAAGGAAAATGCGGTATTCATCTGTTCGAATATAATTCAAAGACCAATGTCGTAGTTGAAAAGATTTTCATAGAATGCGACAAGCCTTATGAAATACTTAAAAACGAAATAGGAAAACTCGCATACGCAAACAACAAAAACGAGTTTTATTTCTTTTATGATCAGAAAATCCACAAGGTAAATATCGAAGAACAGTCTGAGGAAATAGTCGTAGAAAATCTTAAAAACGAATATCTTTATGTGGCACCTTCCTACAAAAACTGTGCGTGGATTTCAAAGGAAGATGCAATAGGTATTAACCAGATAACTTTCCTTGATATGGAGCGTTCGCAGATTTATACCATCGATGCAAAGGCCGGAGAGCATATTAAGCCGATGGGATTTATGGGCGAAGACTTAATCTACGGCGATGCGAGAAATGCAGACATTTCCGAGAATGTTTACAGGGAAAAGATTGTTCCGATGTATAAGTTAAATATCATTAACAGATACAAGGAAATCCTGAAGACCTACACATATCAGAATATTTATGTTTTAAGCTGCAAGATTAACGACAATCTTATCACTCTTACCAGAAACGAAAAGAACGAGGACGGAGAGTTTGTAAGTGCACCTCCCGACAGTATCGTTAATACGTTGATGGAAAAGACTTATAAAAACAATTCCGAAGTTGTTATTACGGAAAACCTTAAAAAGATTGTCCAGGTTACTCTTAAAAAAGAGATGGACCCCAAGAAGATTAAGTTCAAAACTCCCAAGACGGAAATGTATGAGGGCAGAAGAGAACTGATTCTGACAGGTGAATCCGACAATATTTATTATGTAATGAATTCCGATGAGTGCGCAGGAATTTTCACAGATATCAGTGAGGCTGTAAAGACTGCAAATGACGGGTTTGGATGCGTTATTGACTGCAACGGTCATTACATCTGGAAAAAGGAATCTTACAGCAAAACCAATCAGATTATGGTAATAGACGGTATGACTCCCGCGGATGAGGAATCTTCTTCCATGGAAGCCTGCCTTGAAAAGATTCTCGACTATGAAGGCTTCTCGCTCGATGTCAAAAGTGATTTAAGAAGCATGTCATACGAAGAGATAATAGAGAAAAGTGTTCCAAATGCAAAAGGTGTTGAACTGGTTAATGTCAGTCCTGAATTAATCAAGTATTATCTGAATAAGGATATTCCTGTTATCGCGGAGGCAGACAACAACACCATTCTGATTATCGGCTACAGCGATTCTGTTTATGTCTGGGTTAATCCCGGAAGCGGAAACCTTATGAAAGTCGGAAGAGACGAAGCGGAAACCTTTTATGATAATAACGGCAACGTATTTGTTACGTATGTCAAATGGGACTCGTAAAAAAATTAATTAATATAAACGGAGAAAAAGAAAATGATCAGACAGGATTACAAAGAAATGCTTAATGCAAAATCGGTAATCAGGGAAATGTTTACCTATGCTACCGAAAAAGGAAAAGAGATAGGATACGAGAATGTATTTGATTACAGCCTCGGCAATCCTTCCGTTCCCACTCCCAAGGAATTTACCGATACCATGATTAAACTTTTACAGGAATCAGACCCCGTAAAACTTCACGGTTACAGCCCTTCACCCGGAATCCCTTCGGTAAGAGCCGCAATCGCAGAATCTTTGAATAAGAGATTCGGTATGAACTATACAGCTAACCATATCTTTATGGCTACAGGTGCTGCAGGTGCAGTTGCCCATGCCGTAAGATGTGTGACAAATACAAATGACAAGGTACTTACATTTGCTCCTTTCTTCCCTGAGTACATGCATTACATCAATGATACCGGAGCAGTACTTAAGGTAGTTCCGCCCAACCTTGAAAACTTCCAGATTAACTTTGAAGCTTTCGAAGAAATGTTAACCTGCGATGTTCAGGCTGTTTTGATTAACACACCCAACAACCCTTCGGGCGCAGCATGTTCGTCAGAGACTTTAAAGACACTCGCAGACATTCTTTATAAGAAGCAGGAAGAGTACGGACATGATATCTTCATCATTTCCGACGAACCTTACAGAGAGATAGTATTCGACGGCGCTGATGCACCTTATGTATCAAAATTCTATGACAATACATTAAGCTGCTACTCATATTCCAAATCACTTTCACTTCCCGGTGAACGTATCGGATATGTGGCTGTAAATCCCAAGTGTACGGATGCTGAATACATTGTCGGAATGTGCACACAGATTTCCAGAGGCACAGGTCATAACTGTCCTCCTTCAATCATCCAGCTCGCTGTGGCTGAGTGCCTAGACTTAACAAGTGACTTAAAGGTTTATGAAACAAATATGAACCTTATTTATAATGAACTCGTTCGTCTCGGTTTCGAAGTTGTAAAGCCTTCGGGAACTTTCTACATCTTCCCCAAAGCGCTTGAAGAAGATGCAAAAGTGTTCTGTGAAAAGGCAAAGAAGTACAATCTGATTCTGGTTCCTTCGGATTCGTTCGGCTGTCCCGGATATTTCAGAATGTCCTACTGTATTGAAACAGAGAAGGTTGAAAGATCGCTCGTTGCTCTTCGCGAATTCGTAAAAGCAGAGTATGGAAGAGAGTAAAAATATCCAATTTGTGCGAATTTAACAAAAAATGGCAGATATTTTCTCTAAAAATATCCAAATAACAGAAATTACAATCGAACATTTGACAAAAAAAATACAATATATTAAACTTCGTTTATATAAAGCAATTTTTATGTAAATTTGTTAAAAATTTGGTTAAATTTGTACACCTCTTGAGGTGTGGAAGGAGAATTTATTATGGCAGAGATCAAAAAGACAACAGTTACTGTTAAGCCTATCGCTAAGGCAGCAGCTGCAAAGGCTGAAGAAAAGAAAGCTGAAGCAGCTCCCGTTGTAGCAGCTAAGGTTGAAGAGAAGAAGGAAGCAGCTCCTGCAAAGAAGGCAGCTCCCGCAAAGAAAGCAGCTCCTGCAAAGAAGGCAGCTCCCGCTAAGAAGGCAGCTCCTGCAAAGAAGGCAGCTCCCGCTAAGAAGGCAGAACCTGCAAAGAAGGCAGAGCCCGCAAAGAAGGCAGAGCCCGCTAAGAAGGAAGCAGCTCCTGCAAAGAAAGCAGCTCCCGCTAAGAAGGCAGCTCCCGCTAAGAAGGCAGCTCCCGCTAAGAAGGCAGCTCCTGCAAAGAAAGCAGCTCCCGCTAAGAAGGCAGCTCCTGCAAAGAAGGCAGCTCCCGCAAAGAAAGCAGCTCCTGCAAAGAAGGCAGCTCCCGCTAAGAAGGCAGCTCCTAAGGCAGCAGCTTCTAAGATTGCAGTTTATGTACAGTTTGGCGAGAAGTCATACAGCTATGAAGATCTTGTAAAGATCGCTAAGGACGTATGGGTATATGACCTTGGAAAGAAAGCAGCTGATTTCAAGAGCGCTGACATCTATGTAAAGCCTGAAGAGAGCACAGCTTACTATGTAATCAACGGTAATGTTGAAGGAAAGTTTGGCATCTAATCATAATTAAAGTTATAAAGAAAAAGGATTCGGTTCGCCGGATCCTTTTTTTTTATGTTTTTTATGAGGTTTTTTAAAATTGTGTTGACATTGGAAGACGGAGGTTGTATAGTATGAAATGTAGATATTAGCACTCAATCCAAACGAGTGCTAACGGCGAAGAAAAAAAGGTAAATGTATGGAATTAGATGAAAGAAAAACCAAAATACTTCAGGCCATAATCAAGAATTATCTTGAGACAGGAGAGCCCGTAGGTTCAAGAACAATTTCAAAGTATACGGACCTTAATCTTTCGAGCGCAACCATCCGTAATGAGATGGCAGACCTCGAGGAACTCGGATTTATTATCCAGCCGCATACATCCGCAGGACGAATTCCTTCGGACAAAGGTTATCGTTTCTATGTAGATGCGATGATGCTTGAACACGAAAAAGAAGTTGAGCAGTTAAAGGATGTGCTTCTTGAAAAGGAAGAGAAACTTGATCACATGCTCAAACAGGCCGCAAAGCTGATGGCTGTAAACACCAATTACGCCACAATGGTAACGGCTCCGAGAAGTTCAAGAAATGTGCTTAAATTCCTTCAGCTTTCCAGAATGGATGCCTCACATATTCTTGCCGTTATCGTTATAGAAGGAAACGTCATTAAGAATACGGTAATCGAAGTTGCCGAATCGCTTAACGACGAGACAATGCTTAAATTAAACATTCTTCTTAATACACATTTAAACGGCCTTTCGGTTGAAGAAATAAATTTAGGACTCATCACTGCACTTAAACAGCAGGCAGGAATGTACGGCCCTATTATCGAGGAAGTAATCGATGCGGTTGCAGAAACGATTAAGGAAGATGAAGATCTTGAGATTTACACATCCGGCGCAAACAACATATTTAAATATCCGGAACTTTCAGACAACCAGAAAGCCAGCGATCTTATAAATGCCTTTGAAGAGAAACAGCTCTTAACACAGCTTATCGACGATACAAACACAGAAGGCAAGAACGAGATTAAAGTTTACATCGGCGAAGAGTCACCGATTCAGACCATGAAGGACTGCAGTATCGTAACGGCAAATTACGAATTCGGCGACGGCATGAGAGGTATGATTGGTATCATCGGTCCTAAGCGTATGGATTACGACAAGGTAGTCGGAACGATAAAGACCATAAAATCACAGCTCGACATGATGTATAAAAAAGACGAAGACTAGAAAATAAATTCGGAGGAAAAGAAAGTGGCCAGCAAGAAAAAGAACGGCAAATCCAAAGCGGATTCAAAAAAGGTTAACGAAGAAATTCTTAACGAACCCGTAAAAGAAGAAGCCGAAGAAAAGACAGAAGAAGTGAAAGAGGAAACGGCAGCTGAGGAAACCAAAACCGAAGCGGGCGAAACCGAAGAAACTTCACCTGCAGAGGAAAAGAAAACAAAAGAACAGGAAAAAATAGAGGAACTTGAAGACAGAGTAAAACGTCAGCTCGCAGAGTTTGAAAACTTCAGAAAAAGAACAGACAAAGAAAAAGAGCAGATGTTTGAAACCGGTGCAAAGAGTGTACTCGAAAAGATACTTCCGGTGGTTGATAATTTTGAAAGAGGTCTTTCAAACATCAAACCCGAAGAAGAAAGCGATCCCCATGTGGAAGGTATGAGAATGATTTACAAGCAGCTGATAGGTGAACTTGAAAAGCTTGAAGTAAAGCCCATCGAAGCGGTAGGATGCGAATTCAATCCGGATTTCCACAATGCGATAATGCAGGTTGCAAGCGACGAGTATGAATCAGGATTTGTGGCACAGGAACTTCAAAAAGGCTACATGTACAGAGATTCGGTTTTAAGACACAGTATGGTAGCGGTTGTACCCTAGGACGGAAGTTACGAAGAACACTTCGATTAAATAATTAGAAAATTAAGGATTTTTTTAGGAGGATAAAACAATGAGCAAAATAATTGGTATTGACTTAGGAACTACAAACAGCTGCGTGGCAGTTATGGAAGGCGGTCAGCCTACAGTTATAGCAAATACAGAAGGAGCAAGAACTACACCTTCGGTTGTAGCATTTACAAAGACAGGTGAAAGACTAGTAGGTGAGGCAGCAAAGCGTCAGGCAGTTACAAACGCAGAAAAGACTATCTCTTCAATCAAGAGAGACATGGGTACAGACAGAGGCAGAACAATCGACGGTAAGAAATATTCACCTCAGCAGATTTCAGCTATGATTCTTCAGAAGTTAAAAGCAGATGCTGAAGCATATCTTGGCGAAAAGGTTACAGAGGCAGTTATTACCGTTCCCGCATACTTCAACGATGCACAGCGTCAGGCTACAAAGGATGCAGGTAAGATTGCAGGTCTCGATGTAAAGAGAATTATCAACGAGCCTACAGCAGCAGCTCTTGCATACGGACTTGATAACGAAAAAGAGCAGACCATCATGGTTTACGACTTAGGTGGCGGTACATTCGATGTTTCAATCATCGAAATCGGCGACGGTATCATCGAAGTTAGAGCAACCGCCGGTGATAACAGACTCGGTGGTGATGACTTTGACCAGAAGATTACAGATTATATCATTGATGAGTTCAAGAAACAGCAGGGTATCGATCTTTCAAACGATACAATGGCACTTCAGCGTATCAAGGAAGCAAGTGAGAAGGCTAAAAAGGAACTTTCTGCAGCAACCACTACAGATATCAACCTTCCTTACTTAACAGCTACAGCAGACGGACCCAAGCATTTCGAAATGACTCTTACAAGAGCTAAATTCGATGAACTTACACATGAACTCGTTGAGCGTACAGCAGGTCCTGTTAAGAGAGCACTTGACGATGCAGGTATTAAGGCCAGCGAACTCGGTAAAGTACTTCTTGTAGGTGGTTCAACACGTATTCCTGCAGTTCAGGATAAGGTTAAACAGCTTACAGGACATGAACCTTCCAAATCACTTAACCCCGATGAATGCGTAGCACTCGGTGCTTCAATTCAGGGTGGTAAACTTGCAGGCGATGCAGGTGCCGGTGAAATCCTTCTTCTGGATGTTACTCCTCTTTCACTTGCTATCGAAACAATGGGCGGTATCGCTACAAAACTTATCGAAAGAAATACAACAATTCCTGTTAAGAAGAGCCAGGTATTCTCAACAGCAGCAGATAACCAGACAGCAGTTGACATCAACGTTGTACAGGGTGAAAGACAGTTTGCAAGAGATAACAAGTCTCTCGGCCAGTTCAGACTTGACGGAATTCCTCCCGCAAGAAGAGGCGTTCCTCAGATCGAAGTTACATTCGATATCGATGCTAACGGTATAGTAAACGTATCCGCTAAGGATCTTGGAACAGGCAAGGAACAGCACATCACAATTACAGCAGGCTCCAATATGTCTGATGACGATATCGAGAAGGCTGTAAAGGAAGCAGCTGAGTACGAAGCTCAGGATAAGAAGAGAAAAGAAGCTATCGACGCTCGTAACGATGCAGACTCTATGGTATTCCAGACAGAGAAGGCATTAAACGAAGTAGGCGATAAGATTTCCGAATCAGAGAAGACAGATCTTCAGGCTGAAATCGAAAATGTTAAGGCAATCCTTGAGAGAACCAAAGACAAAGAGATGAGCGAAGACGAAGTAGGCGAACTTAAGGCAGCTCAGGAAAAGATGATGGAAAAAGCTCAGGGCTTATTCACCAAGATGTATGAGCAGATGCAGGGTGCTGCCGGAGCACAGGGCGCAGGTCCCGACATGAGCCAGTTCACACAGGGCGCTTCAAACGACGGTCCTACAGACGGTTCCGAAGCAGGCGATTTCGGTGATTTCAGAGAAGTATAATTCTCATAAAAGACATAAGCAATAAAAGTGTGTCGGGGTTTAATGCCCCGACACATATTTACGAAAAAAGGTAAACAGTTATGGCAGATGCAAAAAGAGACTACTACGAGGTCCTCGGAGTAGATAAAAATGCAGACGAAGCAGAGATTAAAAAAGCATACAGAGCTCTGGCTAAGAAATACCATCCGGATATGAATCCTGACGATCCGAATGCCGAAGCGAAATTTAAGGAAGCATCGGAAGCGTATGCTGTTCTTAGTGATGCAGACAAGAGACGTCAGTACGATCAGTTTGGTCATGCTGCATTTGACGGTGCTGCAGGCGGCGGAGCAGGCGGATTTGATTTTAACAGCGCTGATTTCAGTGATATTTTCAGCGATTTATTCGGTTTCGGCGATTTCTTCGGCGGCGGCAGAAGAGCCACAAGAAACGGTCCCAAGCGCGGTCAGGATATAATTCAGAGAGTAAGAATATCTTTTGAAGAAGCTATCTTCGGCTGTGAAAAAGAAATAGAAGTAAACGTAAAAGAAGAATGTAAGACCTGTGGCGGCAGCGGCGCAAAACCCGGAACCAGCCCCGAGACCTGTCCTACCTGTAAGGGTAAAGGCCAGGTGGTTGTTACCAGCAATTCACTCTTCGGTCAGATTCAGACTGTTCAGACATGTCGTGAATGTGGCGGTAAAGGAAAGATTATCAGAGATAAATGTGTGGAATGCCGCGGTACGGGTTATACAACCATAAAGAAAAAATATGCGGTTAAATTCCCCGCAGGTATCGACGACGGACAGCTTGCATGCAGAATACCCGGTCGTGGTGAGCCCGGTTCAAACGGCGGACCGAGAGGAGATATCCTTGTAGGCGCAGTAGTAGGTTCACATTCCACATTTAAAAGAGAAGGTATGAATATCTATTCAACGGTTTCACTTCCTTTCTCTGTAGCTACACTCGGCGGTGAAATCTTTATTGATACCGTTGACGGCAAAGTGGTATATGACATAAAGGCAGGTACTCCTACCGATACTACTCTTAGACTACGTGGTAAAGGTGTTCCAAATGTAAAGAATAAAGACAGCAGGGGAGACCACTATGTCAAACTTGTAGTCAAAGTTCCGGATCATTTGTCTGCAGAAGCTAAGGAAGCGTTGAGAGCATTCGATGCAGCGAGCGGAGATTATCTTAATGCCACAAAGAATGCCGCTAAGGACGGAATTCCCAAAGAAAAGAAGAAAAAAGGAATATTTAAATAAAAAAAGGTGCCATGTCAGGCACCTTTTTTAGTCTTATAAATCTTTTAATCTTCAAGGAACATCTGCATCATTTTTTCGCCAAAATTGGAAGGGGCACTGTTGATTTCATAAAGTGATTCTTCCAAAACATTCAGTTTTTGCTGCTTCTTGGCCTGTGCGTCTTTCCTGCTGTTTATTTCTTCGTTTAAACCGTAATTTCCTCCGGTAATCAGATACTTGTTGCGAAGTTTTTTGTTTTCTTGGGTGTATTCGCTTCTTAAAACTTTCATCTTTTCCGAAGACATGTCGAGTTCCACGAGATTTGAAAGATGATGTTCTTCACAGAACTTTCTGTACTCGGAAATACTTCTTGAAGACATACTGTCGAGGATTGTTTTATAAATAGTATCCAGTTCGGAAACCTTCTTGGAGATTTCCTGCATAATCTTTGCCCCGCCGATTTTCGAAAGAACGGCATTGTCATAATCCTTTTTCAGATCCTCAAGTTCTTTGATGATATCTTTTCTCTTGGCGTAGGTTTTACTGTTTGCAACGGTATTTCTGAAGTCATCCGCAGCGTTATCCATCTGTGCGTTAAATTCTTTTTGGAAATCGATATTTCCAAGGCATATGTCTTTTATTTTTTCAATCTCTGCCTTTAACTCTCCACTTGCGAATGTGAGTGCTTTGTCGTAGTCTTCGTCTTTGGTTAAATCGACTTTGGCATAAATAATGTTTTCTTCATTGTGACGTGCATTTGCAAGTGTGCGAATCCAGTATGCCTCTGCATTTGTAGGATCGATTTCAAGCAGATCGCTTATATCGGAATAAACTGCTGCAAAGTTTTTCTGAATTAAATGTTTTTTTGCTTTTGCAAGAATACCTGCAGGAGAATCCAGGTCAATATTGAAATCGGAAGCATTAACCGCTCCGACTTTGCCGTTCTTGCCTGCTTTTAAGATATTTGCAAGGTAGTTGATTATATTTTTGGCAAGTATTTCCATTGCCTGAGGATGTGCAAGAAGCTGTGCCTGTTTTAAACTGAATGCACGGGGAAGTTCGTTGGGATCGTCGCATGCAAAGAATATCTGCTTGCTTGTATCCTTTTCCATCAGTTTAAGGAAACGGCTCCACTCGTTCTTTACCCAGGTAGCGGTAAAATATTCGGATTTGCTTCCGATAACAGCCATAACCTTTGAACTCTTTAATGCAGCGAAAATATAGGGCTCATAATCAACGCTTAATTTATTCTTAAGAGTTTCTCTTGCAAAGAATACCTTGTATCCGCTCTTCGACAGAATTTCATAAAGACGTGTGCAGTATGCCACATCCTCGGTGGTCTGCCTTGTATCTTCATCGGTCTCTTTATAGCAGATGAATACATCGTAAGGAGCCTCGTTTTTGGCGATTTCCAGATATTCGGTCTGAATTCTGTTGATCTCTGTGGCTTCTTTTATGAGGATTTCTTTCTGCTCCTCGGTGGAAAGTTTGAGTGCATCGAGATAAGAATAGTAATTAAGAATGCTCTCGTCCTTTATTCTGTGAAGTGTAGGGAAGTATTTTGTGCTGATAGGATCGGGAACATATTCGATGCCGTATTCGCAAAGGGTTCTTAACCATAAAATATCCGCTGAAGGAATATTCTCCGATAAAATGTTGTCGTAAATACGGATAGCGTTGTCGTATTCTTTCTGCTGACGTAATTTGTTGGCACGGTTAAGCTGGTTAATGTATTTTCCGGCCGTATCCGATATAAAGTTGGTTGCGCCGCAGTATTCACAAACGGTCATTGCCGACTGAACATTTAACACACCGCCACAGCATCTGCAGTTCAAAGCTTCTGTTTTCATCTGTAACCTCCTAAAACAGTTTTATAACATGATACTATTATAAAGTATATTTGGTTAAGGATAAATAGTTTATTAGGGTAAAATATAACCATATTTTTTGCCGTCTTAATAAAATCTTAACCAATTGTCCCCTTGTTTCTTAATAATCGGATGGCTATTATTATAGATGTACGGAAGACCTGCAGGATTCCTTGAATGAATATTTGGGAGTTAATTAACATGTACAACATTTTAATTTGTGATGATGAGAAAGATATCGTAAATGCGCTGAAGATTTATTTATCATCCCCTGATTTAAACTTTTACGAAGCCGAAAACGGAGCAGAGGCACTAAACATTTTAAAATCCAACGAAATTCACCTGGTTATACTTGACATAATGATGCCTGTAATGAACGGAATAGAGGCACTTTCCAAGATTCGACAATTCAGTAATATTCCGGTAATAATGCTCTCGGCCAAAAGCGAAGATACAGATAAAATTCTCGGGCTTAACGTAGGAGCCGATGATTACATCACAAAACCCTTTAATCCGATAGAAGTCAATGCGAGAGTACGTTCGGCTTTAAGAAGATACTTCGATTTCGGAGGAAAGGTTAAAACGGAAAGCATGTATACTGTAGGAGGCGTTACACTCGATGACTCTACTAAAACCGTAACTGCTGACAATGAAGAGGTAACGCTTACTCCCAAAGAATTTGATATATTGAAAATGCTTATGCAGTCACCCGGAAGGGTATTTTCACCCAAAGAAATTTACGAGAAAAACTGGGAAGAGAGCATGATGCCCGGGTGCGAAAAAACAGTTGCGGTTCATATAAGACATATTAGAGAAAAGATTGAAATCAATCCCAACGAACCGAGATACTTAAAGGTTATCTGGGGACAGGGATACAAAATCGAGGGACAGTAAGGATAGGATATGAACGAAGAAAACATTATTGAAACAGAAACCATAAAAGAAAAAAACATAGATAAAAAAGTAAAAAAATACTGGCTTGCACATCCCGTGGCAAAAGTGCTTTTATTCGCAGCAAGCGCCGGTGCACTGGCAGTACTTTTGTTTTGTATAGCGGTAATACTTGATATCGGACAGAACGGATTGTACAGACCCGAAAATGCACTTGAACGTACTTTGGAAGAGCACTTTGAGGATAACGCCGAAAGAAATGTCAGAACGGTCAAAAATTATCTTTCCATGGATATGAAAGAAGATGCGGATTATTTCCTTAAGGAAAGAAATATTGCAGCACTTATTTTAACACCTCTTTCCAGCCAGACGGAGATTTACAGATACTCTTATTTCAGGGAACCTTATTCTGCGGATCAGGTTCCGACGAAATATGTTTACAAAGGCGTTGATGAAGGCATTGAATGGAGCGTTTATCTTCTACCTGATTTAAATGCGGAGGATGATGCATATAAAAGTAATTTGACACGTTTCAGTCTTGAATACCAATTCCGTATCTGGGTGTTGGTCGGGAGCGTTGTCAGCGCCATTTTGTTACTTGTATTTTCAGCTTTATTCATAAGCGTAATAGGACGTTCTTATGAGGACGGAGAAGTAAAAGAGAGTTTCTTTACCAAGATTCCTTTCGATATAGCAGCATTACTGTTCATCTTTGTCGAAATCTGTTTATTTGGTGTTGCGGTTTCATGTGATGATGCTGAGGGTGAGGTAATTTCGTTAAGTCTCTTCATCCTTTTGTTCATAATAGCTTTTATCAATTTCGTACACAGAGTAAAACTTAAGAATATTTTTAAAAGCACTTTGTGCTATAAGATACTCGCTTTGTTTGCAAAAATGAACTTAAAGATTTCGGTTATCTGGAAGGCAATTCTGATAGGTGCCGTAATACTTATAGTGGAACTGTTCGGATCGATATGTATAGCGGGAATGGTTGGGGAACCGGCTGTAATTTTCCTCCTCTTTCTTGCAATTATGTTTGAAAAATCCATTATTTATCCGATTGCTTTATACATAGTTCTTATGATACGTCAGCTCTTTTATGCGGGTGAAAAACTTGCTGAAGGCGATACGGATTATAAGATTAACTTAGCAGGTTTCTTTGGCATCTACAAAAAACATGCCGAGAATCTTAACAATCTTTCAGGTTCTGTAAATAATGCCGTTGAAGAAAGAATGAAGAGCGAGAGAATGAAGACCGAACTTATCACCAATGTTTCTCACGATCTTAAAACTCCGCTTACATCAGTAATAAATTATTCGGACTTAATCAATACCGAGGCAGCATCATTTGATGAGAATACCGATGCAGCCGAAAGCATGGGAAAGATAAGCGAATACTCGGAAGTATTAAACAGACAGTCCAACAAATTAAAACGTCTTTTGGACGATCTTGTTGAAGTGTCAAAGGCCAGCAGTGGAAACATCGAACTTATTATGGAAAAGCTTGATGTGGGAACAATTATTTCCCAGGCACTCGGTGAGTACGAGGAAAGATTCGAGGAAAAGAATCTCGAAACAATTGCCGCTATTCCGGAAGAAAGTCTTTACATAAAAGCCGACAGCAGAAAACTCTGGAGAGTGGTGGATAATCTTTTGCAGAATATTTACAAATATTCACTTCCTTCAACACGGGTTTTCGTTGAAGCAAAAGAAACAGATGGCAAAATAAATATTATATTTAAAAACACATCCAGAGACATCATTACGATTTCTCCGGATGAACTGACCGAAAGATTCACAAGAAACGATGAATCCAGACATCAGGAAGGAAACGGTTTGGGCCTTGCGATTGCAAAGACCATGACCGAAGCCATGAAGGGTAAATTTAAAATAGATGTTGACGGAGATTTATTTAAAGTCACTCTTACTTTTGATAAAGAAAGCGAGCCCGTTGAGGAAGTCGCAGTTTTATAAACACAAAATTTAAAATACTTTAAGGAGAGTGATGCCTATATAAAATAACCTTCCGAATCGAAAATTAAAATGTTGCTTTTGAGGATTGTCCTGCGCGGGGCAATCCTTTTTCATGTTCCGGGTTATTTATTCGTAAAAAGCAATTTAAATGCTGTATTTTACCGACCTTGTGTAATTGAATAATCATAAAGTCCGATTCTGATATCTGACAGAGATATTATTTTATGATATAATAATTTTCGAAAGCAGAAAATCTGCTTTCTGATAAGGGGATTTATTTTTTAGGAGGAAATGTCATGTTTGAAAATTACCCGAATTACGATTCCATTAATTCTGACAGAGAACGCGAAGATAAGCTGATGCAGGATAAAAGAGAGCGTTGTCATAAGAACGGAAAACTCTACCTTATTTTTTCGTTTCTTTCGGTTCTCGGTACACCGTCTATTTTTGTACTGGCAATTATCGGCGCTGTAGTTGCGGTTCTTCTTAATTCGAAGGGTGCTGAAAATCTTGTTGTTGGATTGCTTGGTGTTATCGCACTGGCTATCGGTGTTGCAATCGCCGTTATTATGTTCCTTCTCGGCAGAGATGAAAGCTGTTTTAAAGCAGCAGGAATTGCTTATATTTTGCTTACTTTGTTTGATACTGTCGCAGAGTTCCTGCCTGAAGGATTCCTTCAGTCGATTGTTAAGATCTTAGCCTTAATAGCAGGACTGTTTTATCTGTTCGAGTTTATTAACGGTTCTGTTAACATACTTGCAGGTGTCGACAATTATCTTTCATCCACTTGGGAGACGTTCAGAAAAGTTATAATATATCTTTTTATAGGACTTGTTGCATGTGTTATTCTCTGCTTTATTCCTATCATTCAGATAATTGCAATAATAGCGCTTGTTATCGCTGCAATAGGAGCTTTCGGTATATTAATCTGGGAATATGTTCTCATGTTTAAGACAGCTATTGCTCTTAAAAATTTCTAAATAAGTCAGGTAAATAATGGCAACTTGGAAATCAAGAGGTTTAAGAGGTTCCGCACTCGAGGAACTGATAAACCGTACAAATGAAAAATACAGAGATGAAGGTCTGGCGCTCATTCAGAAAATACCGACGCCGATCACGCCGATAGAAATCGATCAGAGCACCAGACACATCACTCTTGCATATTTTGATCAGAAAAGTACCGTCGACTATATCGGCGCCGTTCAGGGAATTCCCGTGTGCTTTGATGCAAAGGAAAGTGCAAGCGAAACATTCTCGCTTCAGAATATTCACGAGCATCAGTACAAATTCATGGAAGACTTTGAGGCGCAGGGAGGCGTTGCTTTTTTTCTGATTTATTACACCTCGATAGACGAACTCTATTATCTTCCGTTTGAATATTTAAAGATATTCTGGCAGAGAGCAAAAGAAGGCGGAAGAAAGAGCTTCAGACACGACGAATTAAATCCCGCATATATTATTCCGAGGGATTCGGATGTGTTTGTACCCTACCTTGAGACATTAAAAATCGATCTTGCGGACAGAGAATAAATTTAAAGGATCATAAAAGAAATGAAATGGCACAAAATCACAATTAAAACTATTACGGATGCTGAAGATATCATTATCTGCTACATGGAAGACATAGGTCTTGAAGGTGCGCAGATAGAAGATAAAATTCCTCTGACACCGCTTGAAAAAGAAAAGATGTTTGTAGATATTCCGCCTGTAAGTGAAGAAGATGACGGAATCGCGTATCTTAATTTCTTTGTCGAAGACGAAGAAGGTTTAAACATTGACGAGATAGTTGAAAACGTTAAGACCGAGCTTGAGGCAATCAGAGATTTTACCGATATCGGCGAAGGAAGCGTAATGCTTTCGGAAACCGAGGATTTGGACTGGATTAACAACTGGAAAAAGTATTTCCATCAGTTTTACATCGACGATCTTCTTGTAATTCCTTCATGGGAGGAAATTGAAAATCCCGAGCATACAGGCAAGATTTTACATATCGATCCCGGAACGGCATTCGGTACTGGTGCGCACGAAACCACACAGCTTTGCATCAGACAGATTAAAAAGTTTGTCAACGAGAATACCGAAATTCTCGACGTCGGATGTGGCAGCGGAATCTTAGGAATCGTAGCGCTTATGTACGGCGCAAAACATGCCAAGGGAACGGACCTTGATCCCTGCGCAATCGATGCTTCGGCAGAGAACCTTGCGAACAACGGAATATCTCCCGAAGACTTCGAAATCATTATCGGTAATATCATAAGCGACAAGGAAGTTCAGGACTGGGCCGGCTATGAAAAATACGATATAGTCGTTGCAAACATTTTACATAACGTTTTGGATGTTTTAACGCCCGTTATTTTGCATCAATTGAAGCCGGGCGGTATTTATATCACCTCGGGCATTATCGATGAAAAAGAGGGCTTTATGCTTGATGTAATGAAGCGTGACGGTCTCGAGGTACTCGATGTCACAAGACAGGGCGAATGGGTAAGCATAACTGCAAGAAAGCCGGAATAAAATGTATCATTTCTTTGTGGATAAAAGTAATATAATCGACAAGACTGTTATCATCGAAGGACAGGATTTTAATCACATCAAAAATGTTCTTCGTATGCGTGAGGGCGAAGAGATTTCCGTAGGAAACGGTGAAGACGAAAACGAATACAGATGTGCGATTGAGCGCTTTGAAGATGACAGGGTAATCTGTAAACTTCTTTTCATAAAAGAAGCAAACGTTGAACTTCCTTCAAAGGTAATCCTCTATCAATGTCTTCCGAAAGCCGACAAAATGGAAATGATTATCCAGAAATGCGTTGAGCTTGGAGTAAGCGAGATAATCCCCGTGGCATCCAAGAGATGCGTGGTTAAGCTCGATGATAAAAAAGCCTCTTCAAAAATCACCAGATGGCAGGCAATCGCTGAGGCCGCAGGCAAGCAGAGCAAAAGGGCATATGTACCGCTTATTGGACAGGTTATTTCTTTTAAGGATGCCGTCAAAGATTCTGCCAGAGCCGACGTTAAACTTATTCCTTATGAACTTGCCGAAGGAATGGAAACTACCAAAGAGGCATTTGACACCATAAAAGAAGGCAAAACAATTGCAGTCTTCATCGGGCCGGAGGGCGGATTCGACGAGAGTGAAATCGACGAAGCTGTAAATTCCGGTATAAAACCAATCTCTCTGGGCAGACGTATCCTTCGCACCGAGACAGCAGGCATGACCGTTCTGGCCTGGATCGGATATAAACTTGAAGTAAATCGCTAAATCCCACCGGGTGACCGGTGGGATTTTTTAGATTTATTTAATGGAAAAATAAGCGCTCTTATGGTATTATTTTTGTGGAAATCTGAAAAGGAAATTTAAGTCATGGAATGTTATCTTGACAATTCGGCCACCACGAAAGCTTTTGATGAAGTCATCGAAGCCGTGAAGGCAGAAATGAGCGAATATTACGGCAACCCTTCAAGCATGCATATAAAGGGTTTTGAAGCCGAGAAAAAAATAAAAGAAACGACTAAAATTATCGCTTCCACACTTAAGTGCGACGAGAGCGAAATTATTTATACATCGGGCGGTACCGAGGCCGACAATATGGCGCTAATCGGTATTGCCAGAGCTTATAAAAGAAGCGGAAAACATATCATTACTTCTTCAATAGAGCACGCCGCAGTACTTCAAAGCGCAGAGTTTCTAAAAGAAGAAGGCTATGAAATAACATATCTTTCAACCGATTCAAAAGGCGTCGTAAATCTCGAGGAACTGGAAAATGCGATCAGGGAAGATACGATTCTTGTTTCCGTAATGGGCGTTAACAACGAGATAGGAACCGTTGAACCGATTGAGAAGATTTCCGAAATCATCAAAAAGAAAAATCCCAATACCCTTTTCCATGTTGATGCCGTTCAGGCATACGGAAAGATTAAGCTAACACCTAAGAAAATGGGCATTGATTTACTTTCGGTCAGCGGCCATAAGATCCACGGTCCAAAGGGTATCGGTTTTCTTTATGTGTCTTACAAGGTTAAGATTAAACCGATTATTTTCGGCGGTGGTCAGCAGAAGAATATGCGTAGCGGAACCGAAAATGTATGCGGTATCATGGGACTCGGTGCAGCGGTTAAAAGAATCTTCGATAATTTCGATGAAGATACCGCACGCATGAGGGAACTTCGCGAATACATGATTAAAGGCCTTAAGGAATGTGAAGGCGTTACAATAAACGGTGCGGACGAAGAAGGCAGTGCTCCTCACATTGTCAGTGCATCGGTAAAAGGCGTAAGAGCGGAAGTGCTTCTTCATTCTCTTGAAGAGAAGGGTATTTATATTTCTTCGGGCAGCGCATGCGCATCCAACAAACCTGCGGTTTCTGCCACATTAAAGGCTATCGGCGTGGACAAGGACCTTTTAGATTCGACCGTAAGATTCAGTTTTTCAGTTTTAACCACAAAAGACGAGATAGATTATGCACTTGAAAACTTCAAAGAAACGATAGAGAAATTAAGACTTTACGTAAGACGTTAAAGGAGAGCGAATGTTACCTTTTTCCACCACTATGGTACTTAGTTTAATCGAATTTTTCTGCGTGGTTGTACTCCACGTAATATATGCGTTCGGCCATTTCGGAATGGAAGAAACGCTTCTTTCCGCTGTCGGTTTTATTCCGATTCTTTTAACGGTGCTTCTTTTCAGATTAGTCAAAAAAGAGTCGATTATTATCAGAGTTTTCTACATTTCGATGCTTATCGCAAGTTATTTCATTGCATGGAAAATTCAGACGCTCGGTATGTTAATCATGGTTTATTTTGCCGGTGCATTAATGATTGCACTTCACTCTAACCGGAAACTCATGCTCGAATACTCAATAGTGTCTGCTGTCATTTTAATAGCGATGGCGATTTTCCAGATGGATGCAATCGACAAAGTCTGCCCTTCACAGATCTATTACATTTACCTGATTCTCTATGCATTCGGTATGGTGACGCTTGTATTTATGGCGAGCGGTATAAAAAATTACAAACAGAAGATGGAAGAAAAACAGGAAGAGGCACAGAACGCTCTCGAAGCAAAGAGCAACTTCCTTGCAAATATGTCCCACGAAATCAGAACTCCCATGAACGCCATCTGCGGTATGGCACAGCTTCTGTCGGAGAGAGAATTAGGTGACGAAGAGACCGAATATGTCGAAACAATTCAGAAGTCCAGTGAGAGTCTTCTTTCCATCATCAACGAAATCCTCGACTTCTCCAAAATCGATTCCGGTAAGATGGAAATTAACGAAGAGGAGTATCATTTCAACTCCCTTATCCACGATGTTTTAAGTATCATCGAATTCAGATTAAAAGATAAATCCGTCAAACTGATTACCGAGATTAATCCGAATATCCCGAGAATCATGATCGGTGACGAACTTCGTATAAGACAGATTTTAATTAACCTCTTAAACAACGCCGTAAACTTCACCCACCGAGGCAGCATTACATTAAAAATTGTATGGGTTCCCCAGGGAGTTGATAAAGGTGTTCTCGAAGTAGAGGTAAAAGATACAGGTATCGGTATTTCCGAGGAAAACATGGGCAAGCTCTTTAAAGCTTTCGGACAGATAGATACCAGAAAGAACAGAAACGTTGAAGGTACCGGCCTCGGACTTGCCATTTCCAAGAACTTACTTGAACTCATGGGCGGCGGAATCTGGGCAACCAGTACACCGGATTACGGTTCAACATTCAGTTTTTCACTTCCTCAGAGAGTAAAGGACGGCAGACCTTCGAACTATAAAAACGATCACAATATCGTTGTCAGACAGAACGACGAATTTAAGATTTCCTTTAAGGCGCCTACTGCACGTGTAATGATTGTAGACGACAACAAGGTCAACCTTCTGGTTGCTTTTGAAATCATGAAAAGATTCGGCTTTGAAGCCACAACGATTGATAACGGCTCCGAAGCATTTAACAGAATTGATGAACATCTTGTAACATACGATATGATTTTTATGGATCACATGATGCCTTTTATGGACGGTGTTGAAACAACCATGAAAATCAGGGCTCTGGACTCACAGTATGCCAAGGAAATACCTATTATCGCACTTACCGCAAATGCTATAAAAGGTGTTGAAAAACAGTTCAAGGATGCGGGCATGAACGACTATCTTTCCAAGCCCATTCATGTCGATCAGTTGAACGATATCTTAAAGAGATGGCTTCCTCTTGAGAAGCAGATCCGTGTCGTAGACGGCGAAGAAATGAAGCCCGTCCCGACCAGCAAGGAAAAGACCAAGGAACAGAGAGAAGAGGATATGCTTTTCTCATTAAAAGGCGTCAATTTCGAAAACGGTATCAGAAACTGCGGCGGAAACAGAAATGTTTACATACAGATTTTACGAACGTTTTCATCTTCCAATCTTCCTGCGGGACTTGAATCATATTACGAGGCTGCAGACTGGAGCAACTACGAAGTAATCGCACATTCTGCCAAAGGAGCGTGCAGAAACATCGGTGCCGATGATATCGCTGAAAAGGCCTATAAACTCGAGCTTGCGGGCAAAAATGCGGATGAAGCATTCATTAGGGCAAACCACAGAGAATTCCTTGACGAATACAAAGAACTGATCAGTTCAATCACCAAAGCGATTATCGAAATGAACAAACATTCATAAATGCGTTTCTAAAAAGCGCCCGAAAGGGCAACCGTCTTGTCAAAAGGCGGTTTTTTTAGTATAATTTTAAAGATGCAAAAGCATCACCAAGGGGGAATTGAAAATGTTCAAGGTTGCGATTTGCGATGATGAAATGACATCTTTGATGATTAACCAGGCGCTTACCGAGCAGGTACTCGAAGAAGCCAACATCGAATACGAGATTACAACGTTCGAAGACATGCAGTCCATGATTAAGGGAGTCATGGATGACAATGCGGATTTCGATCTTCTTTTATCGGATATTCTTGCGGTAGGAATGAACGGAATCGAAGCTGCGGAAGAAATCAGAAGACTCGGCGATAAACTGCCGATTGTATTTATTTCTTCAACGGCTGAATTTGCGCTGGACGGCTATCGTGTCAACGCGCTCAGATACTTACAGAAACCCGTACAGATTGACAAGCTTAAAGAAGCGATTCTTGAAGCATATGCCAACAAGGGCGCCAAGAAAAAAGAGTATCTTTCTTTCCAGGTTGCAGACAGATTTTACAAGGTCAATCTCGATGACATTGTTTATCTTGAAAGTATGGGAAGAGATACATATGTTGTTACAAAGACTGAAACCATCTGCGTTCATGCAAAGTTTTCGGATATGGAACAGCAGGTTCCTTCCGACAGATTCGTAAGATGCCACAGATCTTACATTATCAATCTGTCCGAAGTTAAGGATATAGCAAGATACAGATTTTTAACGAAAAACGGTATAGAGATTCCCATCAGTCAGCTGCAGTATACCGACGTTAAAAAAGATTTTATAGAATTCGAGCAGTAATATATGACAGACACTTATTTAATCAAATACGGCGAGATTTTTTTAAAGGGCAAAAACAGATTTATTTTTGAAGATGCACTTGTAAACAGAGTTACCGAAGCCGTAGAAAAAGTTGAAGGAAGATTTAAGGTTTATAAAAATCTTTCCAGAGTCTATGTTGAATGTAAAAGCGATTTTGACGAAGAAGAGTTAATCGCTGCACTTAAAAAAGTATTCGGAATCACGGCTATCTGTCCGGTCCGCGTACTTGAAGACAAGGGATTTGACGATTTAAAAGAACAGCTCGTAAAATACGTAGCCGAGTTTCATCCCGAAGCGGATTTCACTTTTAAAATGCTCTGCAAAAGAGCAAGAAAAAACTATCCGCTCAATTCACAGGAAATGAACTGTGCACTCGGAGAAGTGCTTCTTGACGCATACCCCAATCTTAAAGTAAATGTTCATAACCCTGACGTGCTTATAACAGTAGAAGTCAGAGAGAGAATTTACGTATATTCAAAATCCATTCCCGGCCCCGGCGGAATGCCTGTCGGTACCGCAGGAAAGGCAATGGTTCTTTTATCAGGAGGACTTGATTCCCCCGTAGCCGCATACATGATTTCAAAGCGCGGCGTAAAGATTGAAGCGGTTTATTTCCACGCTCCTCCATATACATCCGAGAGAGCAAAGGAAAAGGTTGTGGATCTTGCGAAAATCGTTTCCGCATACACAGGTCCGATTAAGCTTCATGTAATTAATTTTACGGATATTCAGATGGCGATATATCAGAAATGCCCTCCCGATGAACTTACAATCATCATGAGAAGATATATGATGAGAATCGCTGAGCATATAGCATTGGAAAACGGCTGTATGGGCCTTGTCACAGGCGAGAGTATAGGACAGGTTGCAAGCCAGACAATGCAGTCTTTAATGTGTACCAACGAAGTCTGCACGCTTCCCGTATACAGACCGCTTATCGCGTTTGACAAACAGGATATAGTCGATATTTCCGAGAAGATTAATACATACGAAACCAGCGTCCTTCCTTACGAAGACTGCTGTACGATATTCGTAGCGGAACATCCTGTAACAAAGCCTAACCCAGCGGTAATCGAAAAACACGAACACAATCTTGACGACTGCATAGATGAAATGTACAAGAAAGCAATCGAAGAGAGAGAAATAATAGAGATTAATTAAAAAAAATGCCGGGCTCCCCGAAGGGTGTCCGGCTAATGTTATAAATAGTATATAACAAAAGAAAAAAGCAACACAGTGAACTGCATTGCTTTAAACTCAACTTACTTGATTATCTGATTAAACGATGTAAGGTGCAAGTACCTTTAATACCTCGTCGCAATCATTCTCGGCATGAATGTTAAGCTCGATGTTCTTAGATAAGTCAAGGGAGAAAATACCCATGATTGACTTAGCATCGATTACATATCTTCCGGATACAAGATCGAAATCATAATCAAATTTAGTAATATCATTAACAAATGCTTTTACCTTATCGATTGAGTTTAAAGAAATTGTAACTGTCTTCATGTTGAATAACCTCCTTTATACTGTTTCTACCTGTGATTATTTCCAATCACGAGTTTATAATATGGTATATGGAAAGAAAAGTCAATTACAAAAAGTGCCGAAAATAAAGGGTCAAAAAATGAGAACTATAGCATTTCATAACCTAGGCTGTAAGGTGAATTCATACGAGACGGATGCAATGGCACAAAAATGTATCGAAAAAGGATACAAAATTGTCGACTTTGAACAAAAAAGTGACATTTATGTGGTAAATACATGCTCCGTAACAAACATTGCAGACCGAAAAAGTCGTCAAATGTTACATAAAGCCAAAAAACAAAATCCCGATTCCGTAGTGGTTGCGGTGGGCTGTTTCGTACAGGCAAATCCCGAAGAAGTTGTAAAGGACGAAGCCATCGATTTAATAGTCGGCAACAACAAGAAGAAGGATTTGTTTGAAATCCTCGAAGAGTATTTAAATCAAAGATCCGAGAGCAAGGATTTGCAGGGTACAACAATCACGGATGTACATCACTGCGATTATGAAGAGTTAAGAATCAACAAGAGCGAAGAGCATTCCCGTGTGTTCGTAAAGATCCAGGACGGGTGCGACAGATACTGCACATACTGCATTATTCCGTATGTCAGAGGTAATTTAAGATCGAGAAAACCCGAAGATGTGGTCAGAGAGATAAAAGAAATAGCCGCTAACGGATACAGAGAAGTGGTTATCACGGGAATTCATCTTTCATCCTACGGAAAAGACTTCCTAAAAGACGGAAAACCTTCTCTTGACTACACAGGTAATGCCGATTATTTAACAGAGCTCCTAAAAGACATAAACGAAATCGAAGGCATAGACAGAATAAGAATCGGTTCATTCGAGCCGATGATTCTCTCTGAAGATTTTGTTGCGAAGTTAAGTAAGATAAACAAACTCTGCCCGCATTTTCATATATCACTTCAGTCGGGATGTGACAGTGTACTTAAGCGCATGAACAGACATTACAATACCGAGCAGTTTTATGAGAAAACGATTCTTTTACGAGAGTATTTCCCCGGCTGTGCGTTAACAACAGACGTTATCGTAGGTTTCCCCGGCGAGACGGACGAAGAATTCGAAGAGACTTACAAATACTTAACGAAGATTAAATTCTTTGAAACACATATATTCCCTTACTCAAGAAGAAAAGGCACGGTGGCAGACAAAATGCCCGGGCAGCTTACCATGAACGAGAAAAAGGAACGTGTATCAAAGCTCCTTGAACTTGACGCAAAACTTTCCGCCGAATTCAGAAAGAGCAAACTCGGCGAAACTACGGATATCGTTGTTGAAGAGACAAAAGTCATTGACGGGAAGGAATATCTTGTCGGACATACTCCGGAATACATTATGTGTGCGATAGATACTGGAAACAACAATCTTGACCTTATCGGTCAAAAGACTGAAATACTGCTTAAAAGCATGTTGAATGACGAAATTGTGTATGGGGAGGCAACATGAAAAAAGAACTTAAAAATCTGATGATAATTGCGATGGAAGCAAGGAACTATGCGTACTGTCCTTACTCGAATTACTCTGTGGGCGCGGCGCTTCTTTGCAAGGACGGAAGAATTATTACAGGCAGCAATATAGAGAACGCATCTTACGGAGCGACGAACTGTGCAGAGAGAACTGCATTTTTCAAAGCGGTTTCCGAAGGCGAGAAGGATTTCGTGGCAATAGCGATTTCGGGCGGAATTAAGGACATGGAGGCCGATTCTTTTGCATATCCCTGCGGTGTCTGCAGACAGGTTATGAGGGAGTTCTGCGACGAAGAGAAGTTTAAAATTCTCGTGGTTAAGAATGAAAAAGAGTACGAAGAGTATCTTTTAAGAGATCTGCTCCCGAAGAGTTTCGGGCCTGACAATCTGGCCAAATAATCACGAAATCCTAAAAGTAACGATATTACTTCAAATAATTAACATAATATGGTATAATTAAAAGTCAGGATTTACTTAAAAAACAATTATTTAACATAAATGTATGGAGGGAAACAAAATGGCTGTATCCACAGAAACCCAATATTTTAACGTCGGATGGGACGAGAGAGATTCAGTTAACAATATCATAAAAGAGGTTTACACAGCTCTTAAAGAAAAAGGCTACAATCCCGTCAATCAGATTGTCGGATATATTATGTCCGGCGATCCCACATATATCACAAGCTACAAGGGTGCAAGAAGCCTTATTATGAAGGTTGAGAGAGACGAGCTCGTAGAAGAGATGCTTCTTGAGTACATCTTCTCAAATGCATGGGACGAGGAAACCGATGAATAACGAAAGGCTCATGGGGCTTGACTTCGGTTCTAAAACGGTTGGTGTCGCGCTTTCCGATCCGACCGGGCTTATTGCGTCTCCTCTTGAAATCATCGAGAGAGAAAGAGAAGACAAATTAAGAAAGACATTTTCGAGAATCGAAGAACTTATCGAAGAGTATAAAGTGACCAAGATTGTTTTGGGGCTCCCTTTAAATATGGATTCAAGCGAAGGCGAAAGGGTCAGAAAAACTCAGGAATTCAAGGAAGCGCTTGAGCGAAGAACAGGTCTTGAGATAGTATTCTGGGACGAGAGATTATCAACGGTTGAGGCTCATGACATTATGACCGAAGCCGGTGTAAAAGGAATCGACAGGAAGAAGTTCGTGGATAAAATCGCTGCTTCAATTATATTACAGGGTTACATGGACTCACAAAAAGAAAAATAGGTACGAAATATGGAAAAAATTTTATTTAAGGCAGATGGAGAAAATCCCGTTGAATTTTACGTACTCGAGCAGACCACGGTATCGGGTATCAATTATATTCTGGTAACCGAGGAAGAGGACGGGGACAGCGAGGCTTTGATCCTAAAAGACACATCAAACGCAGACGACGAAGAAGCGGTATACGAAATCGTTTCTGACGATACAGAATTAAAAGCTCTTGCAGATATTTTCGAAAGCCTTATGGAAGATATTTCGTTTGAATAGTTTTAGGAAATAATCAAGGAGAATATTTTGAACAAAAATAAAGATAGCGTTCGCATCATACCTCTCGGAGGTTTGGAGCGAATCGGCGTTAATATAACCGCTATCGAATATGACGATGAAATCATCGTTATCGACTGCGGTCTCGGATTTCCGGAAGACGATATGTTCGGTATCGATCTGGTAATTCCGGATGTAACATACTTGGAAGAGCACAAGGAAAAGGTTCGTGCTTTTATGATCACGCACGGACACGAAGACCATATCGGAGCTCTTCCGTACATTTTAAAGAAAATCAATGTTCCGGTGTTTGCCACAACGCTTACACAGGGACTGATAGAAAACAAATTAAGAGAGCACGAACTTCTCGATGTGGTGGAGCGTCACACGGTTCATTTCGGTGATGTCGTAAAAATCGGCCCTTTCGGTGTCGAATTTATCAAGACCAACCACAGTATCGTGGATTCGGCCGCGCTTGCAATCCACACACCTGCCGGAGTCATAGTTCATACGGGCGATTTTAAGGTTGATTACACACCTGTATACGGTGACCGAATCGATCTTGAAAGGTTCGCAGAACTTGGCAGCAAGGGCGTTTTGGCACTTATGTGCGATTCGACCAATGCGGAGAGAGAAGGCTTTACTCCTTCGGAGAAAACCGTCGGACGTAAGTTTGATATCATATTCAGCGAACACAAGGATTCGCGTATCATAGTAGCCACATTCGCATCAAACGTTGACAGAGTTCAGCAGATACTTAATTCCGCGCAGCGTTTCAACCGCAAGGTTGTTGTCGAGGGAAGAAGTATGGTCAACATCATGGATGTTGCGAGCAAGTTAGAGCGAATTACGATTCCCGAAGATACCCTTATCGACATTGAAAATATCAAAGATTATCCTCCCGAGCAGACCGTGCTTATCACCACGGGCAGCCAGGGAGAAAGTATGGCAGCTTTAAGCCGTATGGCTATGGGCACTCATAAAAGAGTCAAGATTTCACCCAAGGATGTGGTTATCTTTTCTTCCCATCCGATTCCCGGCAACGAGAAAGCCGTTACGAAGGTAATGAATGATCTTTTACGATTGGGCGCGGATGTTATCTTTGAAGATACCCATGTATCGGGCCATGCCTGCAGGGAAGAGATTAAGCTTATTTACTCGCTTACCAATCCGAAGTATGCGATACCCGTTCACGGTGAATACAAGCATCTGATAGCTCATGCAAAGCTCGTAAAAGAACTCGGTATGGATTCGGAAAACGTGTTCATTTTATCGTCGGGCAATGTATTGCAGCTTGACAGCGAAAAGGCCGAGATAATAGGCAATGTCGAAGCGGGCCCCGTATTTGTCGACGGACTCGGTGTGGGCGATGTCGGAAACATTGTTTTAAGAGACAGACAGAAGCTGGCCGAAGACGGAATCGTGGTTGTGGTACTTGCGCTTGATTCCTATTCGGGTGAAATATATGCAGGTCCCGAAATCGTTACCAGAGGTTTTGTATACGAAAAAGAATCCGAAGAACTTTTAGGCAATGCAATGGCACAGCTAAGAGATTATCTTGAAGCCAAAAATTCCAGGGATGTGGCGGATATGTATCGCTGCAAGAATATCATAAGGGATTTCTTAAGCGAATATTTCTGGAAGAATACCAAGCGTAAACCTATGATTTTACCGATTATTACAGAGGTATAAAAAATGGAAAGTTTTGACAAACTGACCGAAATTTACATTGACGATCTTAAGAAGACTCCGACCTATAAAACGTACAGAGACAAACTCAAAGCTCTTAAAAAAGACGAGGAGATGTGGGAGAAAGTTAAGGAGTATCGAAACAAAAGATTCGAACTTCAGAAAAACACATCCGCAGATGAACTGTACGATAAAGCGGACTGGTTCGAAAGAGATCACGCGTATATTTACGAGAATAAGCAGGCGAGAGAATTCCTTGAAGCGGAAGTTGCTCTCTGCAAATTAGTACAGGATATTTGTTTCAGACTCACTTCATCAATAGAGTTTGAATAGAGGTAAGAAATGACCAGAAAGATTCTACAGGAAATAGTTTTTATAGCGGTAAGGGTGGCAATTATTGTCGCGTTTATTTATGCAGGATACAGCTGCATTTCAGCGGCGTATGATTTCGGATTTAAGATATTTGCCGACGAAGCCAAGGATCCCGAACCGGGTATTGTTAAAACCGTGGCTATTGTAGACGGAAAGACTGATAAGGAAATCGGAGACGTGCTTGCTGAAAAAGGTCTTATCGACAGTGGGTTCCTCTTCATGGTACAGGTTAAATTTTCCGAATACAAAGATCAGTTAAAACCCGGTGTGTATGAACTTAGTACCGCAATGACTCCCTACAAAATGATGGAAGTGATGTCTGCTTCGGATGCGGATGAAGATGCGGAAAACATCGACGACGAGAATTACGTACCGACCAAGAACGAAGCCAATCTCTGGGATGAGGCGGACGATACAATAAAAGACGATAAAGACGAAAAGACCGAAGATGGAAATTGACGAAGAAAGAGCCGAAGTTTTTATAAGAGCGCATTCCAAGGGATTTCCTGAATACCTTGAGGTGCTTGAAAAAGAAGCGAAGGAGCAGGACGTACCTGTTATAAGAAAGGGTACGCAGGAGTTACTTCGTTTCTTGTTATGTTTGAAGAAACCAAAAAACATATTGGAAATCGGTACCGCGGTAGGGTTTTCATCACTTTTGATGGCTGAATATTCTGATGAAACCACAAAAATCACAACCATCGAAAACTACGAACCGAGACTTGAAAAAGCAAAAAAGAATTTTGAACTTTATGATAAATTCGGAAAAATAAATCTTATAGAAGGCGATGCGGGCGAGGTATTAAAATCGCTTGACGGACAATATGATTTAGTTTTCCTAGACGGTCCGAAAGGACAGTACGAATCGTATCTTGATGATATTTTACGAATAATGCCCGAGGGTGCACTGCTTGTAACGGACAATATTTTCAAAGAGGGAGATATCCTCGAATCAAGATATGCGGTTGAAAGAAGAGACAGAACCATTCATGCGAGAATGAGAGAGTTTCTTTTAAGATTACGCGATGAAGAATCGCTTGAAAGTGTGATTTTATCCTCCGGAGACGGAGCGACATTAAGTGTTAAAAAATAGGTATTTTATGAGAAAGCCGGAATTGCTTATTCCCGCAGGCAGTCTTGAAGTACTGCACACTGCGGTGAATTACGGAGCCGATGCGGTTTATATCGGAGGAGATGTTTTTTCTCTTCGTGCAAAGGCTAAAAATTTCACAAAAGAAGAAATGATCCGTGGCATAGCATATGCACATTCAAAGAATGTAAAGGTATATGTTACTGCCAATATTTTCGCGCATAATAACGATTTAAAAGAGGCAGAAGAATATTTTAAGGAGATGGCTGAAATTAAGCCCGACGGACTGATTATTTCAGACCCCGGAATGTTTTCTCTGGCCGAAAAATACTGCCCCGAAGTTGAAAGACATATTTCCACACAGTCCAACAATACCAATTATCTTACATACAGATTCTGGTATGAGCATGGCGCTAAAAGAGTGGTGAGCGCAAGAGAATTGTCTCTGTCGGAGATAAAAGAAATCAGAGCCAATATCCCCGAAGACATGGAGATTGAAAGCTTTATTCACGGAGCAATGTGCATATCATATTCCGGCAGATGTCTTTTATCAAATTACTTCACAGGAAGGGATGCAAACCAGGGCGAATGCACACATCCCTGCAGATGGAAATATGCTGTTGAAGAAGAGAAAAGACCCGGTGAATATCTGCCTGTATTTGAAAACGAAAGAGGCACATATATTTTCAATTCAAAGGATCTTTGCATGATAGAACATATTCCCGAGATGATTGATGCGGGAATCGATTCTTTTAAGATCGAAGGCAGAATGAAGACCGCTTTGTATGTTGCGTGCGTAGCGAGAACATACAGAAAAGCGATTGACGATTATCTTGAAAGCGAAGAGAAATACCGCGCAAATATGGACTGGTATTTATCCGAGATTTCAAAGTGTACATACCGACAGTTTACGACAGGTTTTTATTTCGGCAAGCCTTCCGAAGAGTCGCAGATATATGATAACAACACATACATCAACGAATACATTTATCTGGGTATGTCCGATAAAACGGACAGTGAATCCGTATACATCGAGCAGAAAAACAAATTCTGCGTGGGAGATGAAATCGAGATAATGAAGCCTGATGGAAGAAATATTCCGACAAAGGTTCTGGCTATTCATGACGAGGACGGAAAGGAAATGGAATCCTGCCCTCATTCAAAACAGAAATTAAGAATATTCTTAAGCGTGCTTCCCGAAGCGGGAGACATATTAAGAACTCCAAATAAATCTATTTAATCAACGGAGTGTAAGATGAAAGACATTATCAACATTGAAAAGATTTTCGGCGAAAATGTTTTTACCGTCGGAAAGATGAAAGAGAGGCTTCCCAAAGAGGTATTTGAGGAAGTAATGCATGTAGCCGATTTCGGCGGCGAACTTTCCAAAAAGTCTGCCGACATTGTAGCCAGTGCAATGAAAGACTGGGCTATCGCAAACGGTGCGACACATTATACGCACTGGTTCCAGCCTCTTACCGGAACTACTGCGGAAAAGCACGATTCCTTCATTTCCCATCCTGACAAGGAAGGTAAAATGATAATGGAGTTTTCGGGCAAGGAACTTATAAAAGGTGAGCCCGATGCATCAAGTTTCCCTTCAGGCGGACTTCGTGCAACATTCGAAGCCAGAGGATATAC